>JADMIO010690234.1_pt1 | contig 72602 bp, 77 predicted proteins | sample 8958161 | NCBI WGS metagenome assembly JADMIO01 (sample SAMN16585339, study PRJNA669376) | soil metagenome | isolation source: Crop rotation soil | place: USA: Cullars Rotation, Alabama | collected 2011 | reverse complement strand
GCCGCGACTTCAAGTCACGTGAATTCCAAGCTTCGGATCCCACTGTGCTGGAAAGTCCGGTACCCCGCTTCTTCTCCCAAGCGACACATAGTTAAAGCCCAGTTTTTCCATGTCTTCCACTTTATAAATATTGCGTAAATCGATGATGAGTTGGTTGGTAAGACAGGTTTTTACTTTCTTCAAATCTGCTTTTTTAAATTCATCCCATTCGGTGATAATGGCAAGTGCATCGCTGCCTTTGGCCGCATCGTAAGCATCTTTGCACCAGGTAATGTTGCCTTCCAGCAAATGCTTTGCTTCTTCCATGCCTTGGGGGTCATAAACGCGCAAAGCAGCACCTGCCTTAAGCAATTCGGGTAGAATAGTGAGGCTGGGGCTGTTGCGCATGTCGTCGGTGTCGGGCTTGAAGGTGAGCCCCCAGATGGCAATGGTTTTGCCTTTTACGTTGCCGCCGCATGCGGTGATGATGCGCGCCGCCATCTGGCGCTTGCGGTCTTCGTTGGCGGCAACGATCATGCGCATGATGCGCGCGTCAATGCCGACATCCTCTGCCGTTTTGATAAGCGCCAGCGTGTCTTTGGGGAAGCATGAGCCGCCGAAGCCGGGGCCGGGATTTAAGAATTTATTGCCGATGCGGGTATCAAGCCCCATGCCCTTGGTAACGTCCTGAATGTCGGCACCCAACTTCTCGCACAGGTCAGACATTTCATTGATGAAGGAAAGCTTCGCCGCCAGGAAACTGTTAGAAGCGTATTTTATCATCTCTGATGTCTCTAAGCTGGTGAACAGCAACGGCGTGTTATGCTGCGCTATCAGCGGCTGGTAGAGCGCGGTGATGGTTCGTTTTGCATGTGCGCTGTCGCACCCGGCGACGATGCGGTCGGGCTGCATGAAATCGTGGATGGCGAAACCTTCGCGCAGAAATTCCGGGTTGGAGGCGATGTCGAACACCGCGCCTGGGTTGGTTTTTTTAATGGTGGCGGCAATCTGGCGGCCGGTGCCCACCGGCACGGTGGATTTGGTGATGATAAGGGTAGGGTGGGTGAGCGCCGCGCCGATTTCTTCCGCTGCTTCGAAGATATAGCGTAAATCCGCCTCGCCGCTGTTATTGCGCGTGGGCGTGCCCACGGCGAGCATAACCACGTCAGCTTTGTGCATTGCCTCGCGTAAATGGGTGGTGAAGGAAAGGCGGCCGACGCGAGCGTTAGTGGCGACTAGCGGTTCGAGCCCCGGTTCATAGATGGGGATAACGCCCGCCTTCAGCGCCGCTATTTTTTTTTCGTCTTTATCGACGCAGGTGACATTAAAGCCCAGCTCGGCGAAGCAGGTGCCAGACACCAACCCAACATATCCCGTGCCTATAACCGCGATGCGCATGAGATTACTCCTCCCCCCAGAGGGGGGAGGATGGGAGGGGGGCTGAATGTGAAAGATTCTTTGTCTGCCCCCTCCCTAACCCTCCCCCTGCGGGGGAGGGGATATTCCTCTTGTTCCAGCATTTCATATTATCCACCATATTTCTTCAGCAGTGATTTTACGCCAGATTTTAAATCGCCCCGTTCAAGTGCAAAGGCGATGTTGGCTTCAATATAGCCAAGCCTATCGCCGCAATCGTAGCGGGTACCTTTGAAACGAAAGCCATGCACGTTGGTTTTTTTAATCATGGCATTTATGGCGTCTGTCAGTTGTATCTCACCCCCGGCGCCGCGGGTTTTTTTCTCCAGGTGCGTGAACACTTCCGGCTGCAAAATATAGCGGCCGATGATAGAAAGGGTAGAAGGTGCTTTGGCGGGCGCGGGTTTTTCAACCAGCCCTTTGGCCTTCACCAATTGCCCGTTGGTGCTTGCGATATCCAAAATGCCATAGCTGCTGGTTTTTTCGCGCGGCACGTTTTCTACACCAAGAATATTGCCGCCCACTTTATGGTAAGCACCTACCATTTGTTTCAGGCACGACGTTTGCGAAAGCATCAAATCATCAGCCAGCAGCACGGCAAACGGTTCGTCGCCCACCAGGTGGCGCGCGCACCATACGGCATGGCCAAGGCCAAGCGGTTCGCGCTGGCGGGTGAAGATGATATTGCCCGGCTCCGGCAGCCAATCACGCGTATCGCCCAACTCTTTGTGTTTGTTTTTTGCGGTAAGGATGTTTTCGAGCTCGTAGGAATAATCAAAATGGTCACTGATGGCGTTTTTGTTGCGGCCGGTAATAAAAATAAACTCTTCAATGCCCGCTGCCCGTGCCTCCTCAAACGCATAGTGGATAAGGGGTTTATCAACCACCGGCAGCATTTCCTTGGGCATGGATTTGGTGGCGGGCAAAAACCGCGTGCCGAGGCCGCCGACGGGAAACACTGCTTTGCGGATGGGTTTTTGCATATCTGCCTAACCGTATGAAATGTAAGCCCAGATAATGGGGATATAAGGGCAAAAGTCAAAGAAATCTTCTTGACAGAGGGCTAATTATAGCTATGTTTCCGGCCTCACATCACCTTATAAAGGCGTTAGCCATGGCCAAGAAGAACATTGTACTCATTAAACTAGTCAGCTCTGCAGATACGGGTTTTTATTACGTTGCCAAAAAGAACCCCAAAAAACAGACCAACAAGCTCGCCTTCAAAAAATACGACCCCGTCGCGCGCAAGCACGTGGTGTTCAATGAGGCGAAGTTGAAGTAACTATTCTGCCTGCATAGGTGGAATGACATTTCCATTGCATCTTTTATTGTGATTCCTATAGTCATCCAAAATCTATGGAAGGAACCCCTATGTTATTTTCTGCCGCTTTTGCCCAAGACACCGCTTCCACCGCCGCCCAGGCGCCAGGCTTTGACCCCATGGGGTTGATGCTGCCGCTATTGCTGCTGGCGATATTTTATTTCCTGCTCATCCGCCCGCAGCAGAAGCGCTATAAAGAGCACCAGGCCATGGTCGCTTCCGTGCGCCGTGGCGACAAGGTGGTGACCGGTGGCGGTATTATCGGCACCGTAAGCAAGGTAGATGAAGACGATGTGCTGCAGGTGGAAATAGCACCTAATGTGGTAGTGAAAGTAACGCGCGACACCATCTCCAATGTGCTTAACCGCACCGGCGCCACCGAGCCGGAAGAGAAAAAATAATGTCGCATTTCCCGCGGTGGAAAATATGGCTTATTAGTTGTGCATGCATAATATTTTTTCTGCTTGCGCTGCCCAATTTCGTTTCTGAGGATACGCTGAAGAAATTCCCCGCCTGGCTGCCGTCGCAAACGGTGAATTTGGGGTTGGACCTGCGCGGCGGCTCGCACTTGTTGCTTGAGCTGGATTTTGACACTTATAAGCGTGAGCAACTGGCAAACCTGGCGGATACAGTGCGCACAAAACTGCGTGCGGAAAAACTTGGGTATAAAGGGCTAACCGCATCAGAGGGAAAAGTGCTGTTTACCGTGCGCACCGAGCCCGGCCAGAAGGCGCCGGATGTCACGAGAATCATCAAAGATATCAATAATGAGATTGATATAAACCAGCCGCAGCCTGGCAGCTATGAACTTAGCTTTAGCGAGGAATATTTTAAAAGCGCCAAAGGCAAATTAATTGAACAGTCAATGGAAATTGTTAATCGCCGTGTGAATGAAACCGGCACCAAGGAACCCACCATCCAGCGCCAGGGGGAAGACCGCATATTGCTGCAGGTGCCCGGCCTGCAAGACCCGCAGCAGCTGAAAACCATCCTCGGCACCACCGCGAAGATGACCTTCCATATGGTGAATATGGATGTGAGCATGGCCGATATGCAGGCGGGCAATGTGCCTGCCGGCACACGTATCCTTCCGGCAGATAACCCTAACGATAAACTCTCTAACGGCGCACCGATGAAATATGCCGTCTTCAGCAAAGTGGAGCTGAGCGGTGATTTGCTTACCGATTCAGGACCCACCTTCCACCAGGGCAGCCCGGCAGTGTCATTCCAGTTCAATACCGAAGGCGCGCGCAAATTTGGCGATATTACCAGCAAAAACCCCGGCAAATTATTTGCGGTGGTGCTTGACGATAAGGTTATCACCGCCCCGCGCATTAACGATGCCATCCTGGGTGGCAGCGGCGTGATTTATGGCCATTTTACCACCGAGTCTGCCAATAACCTGGCGCTGCTGCTGCGTGCAGGTGCGTTGCCTGCACCGTTGCGGATTGTAGAAGAGCGCACCGTGGGTCCAAGCCTGGGCGCCGATTCCATCGAAGCGGGCAAGCACGCCTGCATCCTGGGCGTAGTGCTGGTGATGGGCTTCATGCTGCTTTCTTACGGGTTGTTCGGCGTGTTCGCCAATCTCGCGCTGGTGATAAACGTGGTTATTATCCTAAGCGTGCTTTCGCTTTTTCAGGCCACGCTCACCTTGCCCGGTATTGCCGGCATCGTGCTGACGCTGGGCATGGCGGTGGATGCCAACGTGCTTATTTTCGAGCGCATCCGCGAAGAAGTGCGTAACGGCAAAACACCCTATGCGGCCATCGAAAGTGGTTTCAAAATGGCGTTCACCACGATCTTCGATTCCAACCTCACCACATTGATTGCTGCGGCGTTGCTGTTTTATTTTGGCGCCGGGACGGTAAAAGGCTTCGCAGTTACGCTGGCTGTCGGTATTGTTTCCTCCATGTTTACCGCCATCACGATAACGCGTTTGATCGTCGCCTTGTGGCTGGAACGCCGCCGGCCCAAGCTGTTGCCGATTTAACTGTCATCCCGGCCTTGTGCCGGGATCTCAAGCAACACGGCACGTGGCCTGAGATCCCGGCACAAGGCGGGGATGACAAGAAAAATTATGGACATTACCCCTACCATAGCCAAAGAAAAACAGCTTATTTCTGGCTATGGTAATGGCGGTTTTACCATTAGCGGCCTTCGCTATGATGGCTCCGTGCTGGTATTGCCCGATAAAACCTTAATGTGGGATGTGGCGGAATTAACCGCACTTACGCCGGAAAGTTTTGCACCATTGCTTGAAGCCAGCCCATTGCCGGAAATTTTATTGGTAGGGTGCGGCGCAGAACATAGCTTTCTTGCAGCGCCCATACGCGCCTTACTTAAAAGCCGAAGAGTTATCGCCGAGCCGATGTCTACCGGCGCCGCGTGCCGCACCTACAACATATTGCTCGCCGAGGGCCGGCCCGTAGCGGCGGCACTGGTTGCGGTGTAATAATCGTTTATGCCTTCTTCACATTCTCCAGCGCGAAGTCCCAGTTTGCCAGTTTGTCGAGGAAGGTGGTGATGTAGTCGGGGCGGCGGTTTTGATAATCCAAGTAATAGGCGTGCTCCCACACATCAAGCGTGAGCAGGGCGGTTTGGCCGTGCACCATGGGCAGGTCGGCATTACCGGTTTTGGTTACTTTCAGTTTGTCCTTTTCCAGCACCAGCCACGTCCAGCCGCTGCCAAACTGCGTGGTTGCGGCGGTTTTGAAGGCTTCTTTAAATGCATCGTAGCTGCCAAAATCCTGGGTAATGCGTTCCAGCAAAACCCCGGAAGGTTGGCCGCCACCGTTTGGTTTCATTGAATGCCAGTAAAATGTGTGGTTCCACACCTGTGCGGCATTGTTGAAAATGCCCGCTTTAGCGGCATCGCCGGCAGATTTTTGTATTACTTCTTCCAGCGGCGCCTCGGCCAGTGGTGTGTCTTTCACCAGGTTGTTGAGGTTGGTGACATAGGCCTGGTGGTGCTTGCCGTGGTGGAAACTGAGCGTGTTGGCCGAAATATGCGGCTCAAGCGCGTTTGGGGCGTAGGGCAGGTTGGGCAGGGTAAAGGGCATATATCCTCACTTCGGGTTGCTTTCGGGGAGGTATCTTTAGCGCTATCGCGCCGCAGTTTCAACCATTCATATAGGTGGCGATGCGCGTAAAGTAGCAATTATGTTTTATTTTTGGCATTTTTTTGCTAACATACAGAAGCGCTGTTAACTGAAAATTAACGTTTTTATAGTTTACTTACTTGCCCACCCAAAGCAAAAATAGGAAATCTGTCATGCCGCGCTACGCACCCAGCGAATATAAAGAAGTGATGGTCGATGATTTTTTTGCCTTCGCGGGTGAAGACATGGTCGCGGGCGTGAGCTTCGCCGCGTTTCTTGCGATGTCGCTTATATTTTTGGTGATATTGGCGGTGTAGTAATTTGTCATCCCCGCGAAAGCGGGGATCTCTATTTTCATGCAGTACATAGCTGATGGGGAGATTCCCGCTTTCGCGGGAATGACAAGAGAAAGAGTTTATTGCGCCGCAGATGCGGCGCGTTGGATGGCGGCCGGAGTTTACCCCGGCGAAGGCCGGGGCCGGGATGACAAAGAATAAATCAAAAATGCCCTAACAATTACGCCGCGATTTTATTTCCCAGCCATTGCCCTAAATCACCCAGCGCGCGCTCGATCAATTTTGCATTTTTGTCTATCTTTTTCACCTTGCCCTGTAGTGGCGGGAACAGGCCGAAATTAATGTTCATGGGTTGAAAGGTTGTGCTATCGGCGCCCCCGGTGATGTGTGAGAGCAATGCACCCAGTGCGGTGGTGTTTGGCGGGCAGGTGAGGGGCGCGCCGAGCATTTCAGCGGCAGCGAAGCGCCCGGCCATCAAGCCGCAGGCGGCGCTTTCCACGTAACCCTCCACGCCCGTTATTTGCCCGGCGAAGCGTATATGCTTGGCTGCTTTCAGGCGCAGCGAGGCATCCAACAATTTGGGGCTGTTGATAAACGTGTTGCGGTGCAGGCCGCCCAGGCGCGCGAACTCGGCATTTTCCAGCCCCGGTATGGTGCGGAAGATGCGCTCCTGCGCGCCGTATTTCAACTTGGTTTGAAAGCCTACCATATTATAAAGCGTGCCAAGTTTGTTATCTTGCCGCAGTTGCACCACCGCGTAATGCGGCTCGCTGCTATGCGGGTTGACGAGGCCCACCGGCTTCATGGGGCCGAAGGCGAGGGTTTCCACGCCACGCGCGGCCATAACCTCAATAGGCAGGCAGCCTTCAAAATAAGGCGTATTTTTTTCCCATTCTTTGAAGTCGGTTTTTTCGCCGTTGTTGAGTGCTTCAACAAACGCATAATATTGCGCCTTGCTCATGGGGCAATTGATGTAGTCTTTACCGGTACCGCCGGGGCCAGGCTTATCGTAGCGCGACTGGAACCAGGCCTTGCCCATATCGATACTGTCTTTGAATACGATGGGTGCGATGGCATCGAAAAATGCCAAATAGGCTTCGCCGGTTACTTTTAAAATAGCTTCCGTAAGTGCGGGCGAAGTGAGTGGGCCGGTGGCAATGATGATATTGCCCCATTCGGCGGGCGGCAAAGCAGTGATTTCTTTCCGCATAATAGTGATGCGCGGATGGTTATGCAGCGCATGCGTTACCGCCTGCGCAAATTCTTCGCGGTCAACGGCCAGCGCACCACCGGCGGGCACTTTATGCGCGTCTGCCGCTTGCATAATGAGCGAACCGGCGCGGCGCATTTCTTCGTGCAGCAGGCCGATGGCGCTGCGGGTGATATCGTCGGAGCGGAAAGAGTTTGAGCATACCAGCTCGGCGCATTGGTTGGTTTTATGCGCATCGGTGCCGCGCGTTGGGCGCATTTCATGCAGCACCACCTGCGCGCCCCTCTGCGCCGCCTGCCACGCCGCCTCACTGCCCGCCAGCCCGGCGCCGATGATGTGGATAGTTTGTGTCATAAAGTAGAAATGAGTTTGAGAATCTGCGCATGTAACCCCGCATTACCGCAGGCGAGAATGTCGCCGTTTGAAGCGCGGGTGATTTTTTGGCCCTGCCAATCGGTAATTACTCCGCCCGCGTTTTCAATTACGGGAACAAGGGCGCAAAAGTCATGAGGTTTGAGGCCGCTTTCCATGACAATGTCGATGAACCCGGTAGCGAGCAGGCCATAGGCATAGCAGTCGCTGCCATAGGTGGGGTATTTGCATTGGCTGCGCACGGCTTCAAATATTTTTGCGCCCTGTGGCTTAAACAAAAGCGGCGAAGTGGTACTGATGACGGCATTGCCCAATATGTTGCAGGCGCGGGTGCGAATGGGTTTATTATTTAATGTGGAAGGCATGGAGACTGCACCTACCCAGCGCTCATGCAAAATGGGCTGGTCGATAACGCCCAATATGGGCGTTTGGTTATGGGTGAGGGCGATGAGCGTGCCAAAGAGCGGCTTGCCGGTAATGAAAGATTTGGTGCCGTCGATGGGATCAACCACCCACACATATTCTGCCGCTGCGTTATGTTCGCCGAATTCTTCACCCACAATGCCGTGGGTAGGAAATGTTTTGGTAATTATTTCACGCAGCGCCTGCTCGGCTTCGCGGTCGGCGATGGTGACGGGGCTGTGGTCGGGCTTGATATCTACTGCTAGGCTCGCGCGGAAATAGGGGCGGATAATCTTGCCTGCCTTGTCTGCCAGCATATGGGCGAAGGGAATATAATTTTCCATTTTCATCTATAAATCGCCTGCTGCAGGCCGTAGGGGTTAGCGATGGGCGGCAGGCCGCCGATATTGCCGGAAAAACCACGTAATATAACCCACCCGTAATTGAATATTTTTCCGCTCATGGTTTGGGTGATGAGTGTTTCGGCAATGCGGCCGCGGTCTATTTCCATTGTGGTGGTGGTGGTCACGCCGAATTTGGCGATGATGCGCCGGTCGGTCACCACCAGCTCGGTGTAATAAATTACCATAAACGCGCGGAAGATGGAAATTACCCCGCGTAAAAACAGCAATGCGGAAAGGCCGATGCAGCCATAGCGCACATATTTTTGGTAATAAAATAATTCATGTATGCCTTGCAGAAAAGGGTAAAGATATTTCATTACTGCCAGCGCCAGCAACACGGAAATTATACCGGGCAGGTAGAGTACGGGATGCACGGCGCCGTTAAAAAAAATTCGCTCGCCGGGGTGCAGAATGAGTTTGATGTATCTCATGTTATGGTTATATTGCGGGCACAGAGGAAAAAATGCAACTACCAACGCATATTATATCGCTGGTTGAGGGTGCGGCTGCCACAGACAATGTCTTAACCGACAAGGCCGGCATGGCACCTTTCATGGCAGATAAAAATGGGCAGCTGAAGTTTTATGTGATGAAGCCATTGCCCATGGCCAAGGAGCTTGAACCGCCCACCTTCCAGATCTGCAAAGGTACGCGCATGGTGAAATATACGAGTAAAGATGGCGCCGCGGGCTGGCGCGACATCAACTCGCGCGACTGGCACAACCCGGGCATTGTCAACCATATCGAAACTCATATTGAGACGGCGATACGTGAGGGCATAGAAGAAGTGGGTCTCAAACCCTCTAATGTGATTAAATGGTATGATGCGGGGCTGGTGTTCTTCCGCTCGGTAAAAACGCACAAGGAAAAATCCATGTGGCTGTATGCCGCACAGGTAAAATCTGCCACCGATTTCGACGCGCCGCACCCCCAGCTGGCCGGCACCGCCGAATGCCGCTGGTGCACCTTAGAAGAATTTGCCAAACTCGGCCGCCCCGACCATTGGGAAATTTTGCGGGACTTGGCGGGGAAATTGATGGAGCGGGGGTAGATGTTATTTTGGCGCCTGGCAGTCTTGCGGGCGCAGGGTGATGCCAAACATTTCTTCAATATCGGCATCTGTCCACCCGGCTTCCCGCGCCATGCGAATGGCAGGGAGTTTCGCATCATAATAATAATTGGGATCCAGCGATTCACGTAGTTCAATTTCTTCCATCAACACCTCTTCTATGGAGATGGTTCTGAGCGGTGGCTTGGGAGGGATAGGCATAATGTTTTTTAGTTGGGGCGATAAAATTAAATTATTTAGCAGGTGGTTTTCTAGGTTTTTTATTTTCTTCCTTCTCAACATGAGGGCTTGAAGCGATGTAGGTTTCTATACGTTTTACTGCTTCAACGTTATCCAGTTTAAGCACGGCATCCCACAGTTGGCCTATTAGCAAGGCTTTGCCTAGCTTAATTGTTTCTTTTTCATTATCATAAACTATATTTTTTATAGAGCGCGGTGTTCTAACTTTATATGTTAATTCAGATAATGCCCAAATTGCTTTAGGATCAGGCGAGTTTAATATCTGCTCAACCTGTCTTTTAAGAGCAACAGGCAATTCATTTCCATTTGTTGCCCTTATGTTGTCTAATCTTCCTTGAATTGAAGACTGGAGGCCGTTATCCCATGTTTCTTGCGTTGGTATAAAACCGGCTTTTACCCAATTATATCCGCCAATCTCATGGGTGCGGCCATGGATTTCATTTATTTTAAACGCCCGGGCAAATTGTAAAACGTTTCCTATTAATGTTTTTGCAATGCCTTTTCCCTGAGCATTTCTATCTACTTCGACATTAATCCCACCTATTATTGGTTCTTCAGGATTGGGGTAGTATAATTGGAACGAACAGTCTTTAATATTTTTACCGTGAACTTTTATACTATATGGATATATAGCCTCCTCATCTCTTGGGTATAATTGTATTTCAATTTTAGCATTGGGGATGTTTTTTGTAAGAACAGTGTATAATTCTCGAGGTGAAATAGCTGCTCCTGGTTCTGTACCCCACCATTGTGCAGCTATTTCAAAATCTTTAGATGGAACAGTTATTGCTGGAGTATACCCTTCTCCAAAATAGCCTTGCACTGCTATTTCTTGAGTTCGTTCATATTCGGTAACTTGTGAAAGGATTAATTTCCCTTCAGAAGCCAGCGATCGTAGTTGTGCTGTTATGCTATCAATATCATGAACCATAAATATACCTATTTTATCGAATAAATCACCTTGAGCCTAGATGGACGACCCACCTTCAACCCCATTAAAACCTATTGCCATCTCCCTATTTTACCTTATAAATATTAATAAATTGTTATGGTGCTATAAAAAACAAAACACAAGAGAGAATAAAGTGACTGATTCCAACATATTACACTCCGAAACCTTGCCCATTTCCATTGAAGAGGAAATGCGTAAATCTTACCTCGATTACGCCATGAGCGTCATCGTATCGCGCGCCATACCCGATGTGCGTGATGGGTTGAAGCCCGTGCATCGGCGCATCCTGTATGCGATGTATGAAACGGGCAATGATTACAACAAGCCCTACCGTAAGTCTGCGCGCATCGTGGGTGAGGTGATGGGTAAATACCATCCGCATGGCGATTCAGCGATTTATGATTCGTTAGTGCGCATGGCACAGGATTTTTCGATGAGCCTGAGGCTTATCGACGGGCAAGGCAATTTTGGCTCAATGGATGGCGATGCCCCGGCGGCGATGCGCTATACAGAATCACGCCTGGCCAAGGCGTCGCATTCTTTATTATCCGATTTGGATAAAGACACGGTTGATTTCCAGGAAAACTATGACGGTTCGGAAAAAGAACCCGTGGTTATTCCCGCGCAATTTCCCAATATTCTGGTAAATGGCTCCGGCGGTATCGCCGTGGGCATGGCCACCAACATTCCCCCGCATAATTTAGGCGAGGTGATTGACGCATGCTGTCTATATATCGACAACCCGAGCGTAACCGAAGAAGAGCTGATGGAAGCCTGCCCGGCGCCGGATTTTCCCACCGGCGGCATTATCCTCGGCCGCTCAGGCGCGCGCTCGGCCATGCTCACCGGCCGCGGCTCGGTGATTATGCGCGGCAAGACCGAAATTGAAGAAATGAAAGCCGGGCGCTATGCCATAATCATCACCGAAATGCCTTATCAGGTAAACAAGGCGCGCCTTGTGGAGCGCATCGCCGAATTGGTGCGCGAAAAACGCATCGAGGGCATTTCCGACCTGCGCGACGAATCTGACAAATCCGGCGTGCGCGTGGTGGTGGAAGTGAAAAAAGACGCGGTGGCGGAAGTGGTGCTCAACCAGCTTTATACCTTCACGCCGCTGCAAACCAGCTTTGGGGTGAACATGCTGGCGCTTGACCAGCGCCGCCCGCAGCTAATGAATTTCAAGCAGGTGGTTACCGCGTTCATTAATTTCCGCGAAGAGGTGCTTACCCGCCGCACCAGCTTTTTGCTGGGCAAAGACCGCGACCGTGCGCATGTGTTGATTGGCCTGGCGATTGCGGTAGCAAATATCGACGAGGTTATCAAAGTTATCCGCGCTGCGCCCGACCCGAACGTGGCGAAAGACCAGCTCATGTCGCGCGACTGGGAAGCGGCGGATGTGCTGCCGTTGCTACGGCTGGTAGATGATGCGGGTAACAAAATAGAAAATAACCGCATTAAATTCACCGAAGCACAGGCCAAAGCCATTTTAGAGCTGCGCCTGCAGCGCCTCACGGGCTTAGAACGCGAGAAGATTGACGGTGAACTGGGTGAACTGGCCAAAGAAATTACGGAATATCTTTCCATCCTCAGCTCGCGCGAAAAGCTTTACGGCATCATGCGCACTGAATTACTGACCGCCAAAGAACAATTCGCCGTGCCGCGCCGCACGGTGATTGAAGATTCCGAGTTTGAGGCGGATATGGAAGACCTCATTCAGCGGGAAGACATGGTGATAACCGTCACCATGGGCGGCTATATCAAACGCGTTCCGCTTTCCACCTACCGCGCGCAACGGCGCGGCGGCAAGGGGCGCTCTGCCATGGCCGTGCGTGACGAAGATATCACCACCGAATTATTCGTGGCGAACACGCATACGCCGGTGCTGTTTTTCTCCACCGCCGGCAAAGTGTATAAATTGAAGGCCTATAAGTTGCCCATCGGCACCGCGCAGTCACGCGGCAAGGCGCTGGTGAATATATTCCCGCTGGCCGAAGGTGAAACCATCCAAACTTTCATGCCGCTGCCGGAAGATGAAACCCTGTGGGACCAGATGCATATCATGTTCGCCACCGCCAAGGGCAATGCGCGGCGCAACGACCTTTCCGACTTCCACGATATCCGCACCAACGGCAAAATCGCCATGAGGCTGGATGAAGGCGATAGGCTCATCGGCGTGATGACTTGTACGGATAAAGACCACGTGCTGCTGGCGTCGCGCCAGGGCAAATGCATCCGCTTCCCGGTCGATGCCATCCGCGTGTTCAAAAGCCGCACATCTGACGGCGTGCGCGGCATGAAGCTGGCGGAAAAGGACGAGGTGATTTCCATGTCTATCCTCAATGGTTCAAATGTAACGACGGAAGAGCGGGCTGCTTATTTGAAGGTGGCGGCCGCGCGCCGGCGTGCGGCGGGTGAGGATACATCCTGTGACGACGCTTCAGCGTCGGGCACAGGATCCCATGCGGCAAAAGATCCTGCGCAACCGCTTCGCGATTCGCAGGATGACGAAGAACCCGTAAACGCCATCACCCTTTCCGAAGCGCGCATCGGCCAGCTTGCGGCAAACGAGCAGTTCATTTTAACGATGACGGAAAATGGCTTTGGCAAGCGCAGTTCGGCTTATGAATACCGCATTACTAATCGCGGTGGGTCGGGCATTACCAGCATTGTTACTTCGCCGCGCAACGGTAAGGTGATAGCGTCCATGCCGGTAGAAGCCACCGACCAGGTGCTGCTGCTCACAGACAAGGCCACGCTCATCCGCACGCCGGTGAAGGATATCCGTGTCGCCGGGCGTAACACGCAGGGCGTTACCATCCTCAAAACGGCTGAAGGCGAAAAAGTTGTTTCCGCCAGCCGGATTAAGGAAGGGGTGATTACTGAAAGCGAAGAGCAGATTGACGAAACAGTAGAGGCCGAAATGCTGGAGCCACCAGCTTCGCCATTTACGACGGAGTAGGAATAATGCAATGCAGCAGCTCTATAATTTGTGGTCAGAAAGCCATCACACCGCCATTAATGATGAATATCGTTCATACATACAACAACGCCTTGACGATATTGAGCAAAGCAAAAGTGTAAAAATTTTGTTGGCTATTGAGTCTGGAAGCCGGGCATGGGGATTTGCTTCGCCCGATAGTGATTTCGATGTACGCTTTCTTTACCGTCATAACAAAGACTGGTATTTTTCTATTATTGAACAAAAAGATGTGATCGAATATGGTGTAGATGATCGCGATGTAGATTTGTCGGGTTGGGATTTACGAAAGGCATTGAGATTGTTATTAAAATCCAACCCCGCGCTTTATGAATGGGTGGTTTCCCCCATCACTTATCGAGAGGATGTTTCTTTTAGACAAGAGATGCGCTGCATGTTCGAGCGTCATGCCGATAGGGCTGCGCTATTGCACCATTATCATAACCTGGCGCGCACACAATGGAAAAGGGCTATTGAAGGGCGTTCTGAGATAAAGCTAAAAAAATACTTTTATGTGATACGCCCGCTTTTATCATTGATATGGCTTCGGGAAAAAAATTCTATTCCCCCCATGAATATCCAGGAACTTATGCAAGGAGTAAAATTAAATGAGGACGTTGTTTCTGCAATACATGATTTGCACGAGATAAAATGCCTCTCTAAAGAATCGGCTTCTGGCAAACACATTCAACGAATTGATGATTGGGTAAAGTTTGTGTTGGAGAATAGTTCGATTGTAGATAAAAAAATTGATGCTGTTGAAAAAAAAGTAGCACTTGAGGACGTGAACAGATTTTTCCGAAATATGATTATTTATTGAAAGAGAAAATATGACCACCCGCACAGGCATTTACCCCGGCACGTTTGACCCCATTACTAATGGGCATATGGATATTATCCGCCGCGCGCTGGTGGTGGTGGATAAGCTTATCGTGGCGGTGGCGCTTGATACCAGCAAAGCGCCCATGTTTAACTTAGAAACGCGGGGGCGTCTGGCAGAGCAGGAGCTGGCCAGCCTGGGTAAAGACAAAACACGGGTAGAGGTAAAAACTTTCTCCGGCCTGTTGGTAAATTTTGCGCGGGATAACAAAGCGCAGCTGATTGTGCGCGGATTGCGTGCGGTGTCGGATTTTGAATATGAATTCCAGATGGCGTGCATGAACACCCACCTGGCAGCGGATGTAGAGACTATTTTTCTCACTGCTTCGGAAAGCACGCATTTTGTTTCGTCGCGCTTCGTAAAACAAATCTGCCGGTTGGGCGGTGATATTTCCAGTTTCGTATCGCCCAATGTGGCGCAACACCTGAAACGACATTTTAAAGAACATCCGGATTCGCCCCATGGCTATACTGTTTAACGCCCTCGGGTTGCTGGGGGTGGGCTGCATCACGCTCGCCTATTTCCTTACCCAAAGTGGCAAACTTACTTCATCTGCACCTGCTTATTTATGGCTAAACCTGGCAGGCGCCATACTCATTACACTCTCAGTGTTTTGGGATTGGAACCTTTCAGCGTTCGTTATTGAAGTGATCTGGGCGGGCATTAGCATTTACGGCCTGTTCAAACATTACCGCCGCAAGAAGGCTTGATTTTTTGCCCGCTGGCGATAGGGTGCAGTATTATTTTTAGGAGGATAACATGAAATTTTTTGCATTAATTTTCACATTAATAATGGGGATGATGATGGCAGCAAACACAAAAGCGGCAGATTTGGAAAACACTTTATATCTGGATTTAAAGGATGGCCGCGTGGTGATTGAGCTGCGCCCCGACCTTGCGCCCAAGCATGTGGCGCGCATTAAAGAGCTGGTACGCCAAAAATTTTATGACGGCCTGGTATTTCATCGCGTGATAGATGGCTTCATGGCACAAACGGGCGACCCTAAAGGTGACGGCACCGGCGGCTCCGGCAAAAACCTGAAGGCGGAATTCAGCAAAGAGCCGCATGTACGCGGCGTGCTCTCCATGGCGCGCGCGCCAGATGTCAACAGCGCCGACAGCCAGTTTTTTATCGTGCTGGCCGACTCCAACTTCCTCGATAAGCAATACACGGTATGGGGCAAAGTAAAAAGCGGTATGGAATTCGTCGATAAAATTAAAAAAGGCGATGCCAGCCTGAACGGCGAAGTACACAACCCTGATAAAATTATCCGCATGCAGGTGGCGGCGGATGTGAAAGAGTAGTGCGTTGTGCCTAGGCCTTGTGCTTGGTTATTAACCAGGCACTATACTCTAGGCACCAGGCACTTCTATGAAAACTTCCCTTTTCGACTTTCGTCTTCCACCCGAACGCATTGCTACGCGGCCTATACAGCCGCGCGATGCGGCGCGTTTGCTACGAGTTGCGCCGCAAGTACTGCATGATTGGCATATGGGCGATTTGCCCGAATTGCTAAACCCTGGCGATATATTGGTATTTAACGATACCAAAGTGATTCCCGCCCGCCTGATTGGCATGCGCGGTGATGCAAAAGTTGAAGTAACGCTGCATAAGAACCTCGGCGATCTGATATGGCAGGCATTTGCTAAACCGGCAAAGCGCCTAAAAGTGGGCGATGTGTTTACCGTGGCGCCGGATTTTACAGCGGCAGTGCTAGAGAAAAATGAAGCGGGGGAAGTAACGCTGCAATTTAGCGGCAGCACGCAGGAATTTTTTGCCAAACTGAAAAAATATGGCCATATGCCGCTACCGCCCTATATGAAACGGGAAGATAATGCGGAAGATAAATATGATTACCAAACTGTATATGCGCAGCATGAAGGTGCGGTAGCGGCGCCCACCGCCGGGCTGCATTTTACGCCGGAGCTGTTAAAAAAACTGGAAGATAAAGGCATCAAACGCGCATTTGTTACGCTGCATGTAGGTGCGGGCACGTTTTTGCCAGTAAAGGCGGAAGACACAGAGGGCCACAAGATGCACAGCGAATTGGCCATTATCTCCCCAGAAACAGCAGGCGCTATAAATGCAGTAAAAAAAGCCGGAGGCAGAGTGGTAGCGGTGGGCACGACCTCACTACGGGTGCTGGAAAGCGCTGCGGATGCACAGGGAATGGTGCACCCCTATAACCAAGAAACGGATATTTTCATTACACCCGGCTATAAGTTTAAAGCGGTGGATATGCTGCTCACCAACTTTCACTTACCCAAATCCACTTTATTTATGCTGGTCTGTGCCTTCGCGGGAATGGAGAATATGCAGCAGGCCTATGCCCACGCCATTGCCGGCGGATACCGTTTTTATTCGTATGGTGATGGGTGTTTGCTGGAGAAAACGAAGTTTAGCTAAACGCCTACGCTTTTTTGTTCTGGCCGTACCCCAGCAGATTGTAAAGTTGCTATTACGTGGTTATTCCTGATTAGTTTTTCTTTCCAAAGCCCCTGGAGGGTTTCCACTAAAATTTCAGAAGGTGTAAGAATGGGATCTTTATGTTTGTCTTCTAAATTTTTAGTGCTGGTATCTATCCTCAGTAAGTGGTTTGCAGAATCGTAACCAATAGCCTGGACACCTTTATTATCTTTTAATTTTTCAATAATCTTTTTGGCTATTTCATTATGCTTATTCCCTTCTATTCTTATAGAAATAAGCCGAGTTGCGTCATTCACATTAATACTGGTTATTCCTTCAACTCTTTCTTTTATTACAAACTCCCTTCCCCAGGGCTGGTAGGGTAAATTAAAACTTTTACATGCAAGTTCGGGGGTAATAAAATCTTGTCTAAAAAAATGGGCGGCATTATCTAGTAAATATATGCATTCCGACATATTATTTGCAATTTCCTCGTCACCGCCTTTAAAGCGAATGGTAAGTGCTGAAGGGATGTTTTTCGCTTTATTAGTATGCTCACCATCAAAAGAAGCCATAAGTTGCATATCCCGCCTTTGATTAAGGCGATTAATATAGGCAGGCATCGATACGTTCCATTGTGGAGTTGGGGTGCTTTTATTAGGCTCAATAGTTAAGGTATGTTCGGCAAGGTCACATGTGATCTTGCAATGCCTACCTGCATAATATGTTTTTTGCATATGCCCTCAATTTTCTTAAGGATATAGTAATCTTCGTAAAAGGAATGTGAATTTTTCGTTACAAGCTGCTGTTTTTAGCCGAAACACTGCGGATAATAACCCATAACCCCATGAACAATATCACAAAAGGTAGCCCCCACAACAGTAGGGTTGAGCGCTGCAAAGGTGGCTTCATCAATATAAACTCGCCGTAGCTGGTGGTTAGGGCGGCTATAATTTGCCCTTCGCTCAGCCCTTCCTGGATTTTTTTGCGCACCAGGCGGCGCATGTCGGTAGCTAACGGAGCGTTTGAGTCGGCGATGGATTGGCCCTGGCAGACCATGCAGCGTAGTTGGTGAAAAATCGCTTGGGCGCGTGCTTCTTGCGCTTGATCAGCCAGCATCTGCTCGGCCATGGCGGGCAGGGTTAGAAATATAATTGCGAGGGCGGCGAGTATCGCTCTAGTTTTACTCATTGAGTTTTTTTACCAGCGGCAGGATTTTATTATTGATGATATCGCGTGTGAGCGGGCCGCTATGGCGGAAGACCAGGGTCTGGTTTTTATCTACCACGTAGGTTTCGGGTATGCCGGTAAGACCAAGCGCAATCACTAGTTTGCCATCGTTATCCAGCCCCACGTCTTTAAACGGGTTGCCATTTTCCTTCAGCCAGGCTTGCAATGTTTTTGCATCGTCGCGCCAGGCAATACCATAGATGGCGGTATCCTGCTTACCCTGTAGTTCTACCAGCAGGGGCATTTCTTCTTTGCAGGGCGCGCACCAGGAAGCAAACAGATTAATGATAGTGACACGGTTCTTAAGCGCATCACTGGTTAGTTTTTTACCGTCATGTAAGGCAGAGGGGAGAGAAAATTCCGGCAATGGTATGGGCTTAAATTCTGCCACACCTTGCGCTACGCTGCGGAAGAACAATGCCCAGAAAAAAAGCGCTACTACTAATACAAATAAAAAAAGTGGGATAAAACGCGATAATTTCATGCGAGTGCCTTCCGTGCTTCGTCCATCGCGGTATTGAGTTTCATCAGCGCATCGGCATCGCTGGCCAGCAGTTTGGCACGGCGGCGGTATACGGCGTGCGCATCTTCAAGCGTGGCGGTGGGGCCCAGCCCCAGTATCTGCATCCAATCCGCACAGTGGCCGCCGCCGTGCGGTACGGTATGGTTATGGTTGTTTTTAGGCTCGGCAAACCCCTGCATAAGGCGCGCCAGTGGGGCGATGCCCCAGCGTTCCATCATACGGAAATTGCGCAGCGCCAGGTGTAGCGCATACACATTATGCTCCAGCGCGTGCCAGCGGTCGCAGCCCAGGCAGAAAACTTCATTGTTGATTTTAAGTTCAATACTGATGGCATTGCTGGAACCGACTTTTTTGCGCAGACGCTCGGTTTTTAGTTGCTGGTAATCGCTATATACCGTGGCGCGCTGGGGGGCGATTTCTTGTATTTCTTCTTCCAGATAGGCCAAAGCTTCGGCCAGCGCCATATCCTGCTTGAAACCGTTATTGAAACCGCGCGAATTAACTGGCGTTACCGGCGTACCTGTGGGCCATTGCAGGGGTGATTGGTAAAGTGTTTCAGTCATACCTGGCAACCTTGTTTGCGGCGGGAGAATGTATCGGCGGCGGCGATCATACCACCCATTGCAATAAATATAAACCCCGCCCAAACGAAGCCCATCAGTGGCGTGTAATAAATTCGCGCCGTAGTGATATTCCCCGGCGGGGCTTTACTGACAACGGTATAGAGATCGTAAAATGGCGTGTAGTGGATGGCGGTTTCGGAAGTAAGCTGATCGCGTATGGGGTAGTAGCGGATTTCCGGCCGGAGGGTAGTGATTTCATTGCGGCCGCGCATCACGTTAAAACTGCCCTGCAGGACCCTGTAATTATTGGCAGGCAGCTCTTTTTCTGCCCCATAGCGCAGCGTAAACCCGGCAATCTCGGTAGATTGCCCTTGGCGGAGATTTACCTGCAATTCTTTTTGCCATAAGGAAGAGCCTGCCACACCGCAGGCAAGAAGTGCGGCGCCCAAATGCGCAATAGTAACGCCATAGACTGAAAGCGGAAGTGTGCGGGCGCGGCGTAGCGACTCTTTCAAAGGTAGCTGCCCAAATTGTATTTTCTGCAAGAAATAGGTGAGGGTGCCGGCGATCATCCATGCGCACAAACCCATACCTATGGCAGAGAAAAGCACCTGCGTATCTGTCACAAAGAATATTAAACAGGCGGTGGCGATGGCGGCAGTGGCCGCATAACGCAATTGGTAGAAGGTTTGGCGCAGCGAAGCGCTTTTCCATTGCATCAAGGCACCTACCGCCATTAAAAATAGTAACGGAAGCATAATGGGAATAAATGTGCTGTTGAAGTACGGGGCGCCGACAGAAAGTTTTTGATGTGCAAAAAATTCGTAGGCCAGCGGGTACAGTGTGCCCAATGCCACCGTTGCGCAGGCCGTGACCAGGAATAAATTATTAATGAGGATGCTGCCCTCACGTGAGAACAGGGTTACGCGTTCGCCTGTCTGGATGGCAGGTAACCTTATGGCATAAAGCAACAAGGCAAAGCCGGAAGTGCAGGCAATGTAGCAGAGGATGAATATGCCGCGCGCCGGGTCTTCGGCGAAGCTGTGAACGGAAGTAAGCAAGCCTGAGCGTACAAGAAATGTGCCAAGCAAGCTGAAGGAAAAAGTAAGTATGGCCAGCAGAATCACCCAGCCATGCAGCGCATTGCGCCGCTGGAGGATCATGTTGGAGTGAAGGAGGGCGGTGCCGGACAACCATGGCAGTAGCGATACGTTTTCTACCGGGTCCCAGAACCACCAGCCACCCCAGCCCAGTTCGCGGTAAGCCCACCAGCTGCCCAGGCCAATGCCCAGCGTGAGCAGGCTCCAGGTGCATAATAGCCAAGGGCGCACCAGCCGCGCCCAGGTGCTATCCACTTGTTTGGTAAGCAGCCCGGCGATGGCAAAAGAATAGATAATCGAGAAACCGACATAGCCGAGGTAAAGGAATGGCGGGTGGATGGCCAGGCCGATATCCTGCAGCAACGGGTTTAAATCTTCACCGTTAAGCGGCGGCGGGAATATTCTTTCAAACGGGTTGGAGGTGAGCAATACAAATAGCAGCACACCAACAGCAATAAAGCCCTGGGTAGCGAGTGCGTAGGTTTTTAACCGCATGTATGGTTTAAAATCTGAGAGCGCCAGGATAAAGCCATAAAGGCTTAATATCCACAGCCACAGCAGCATAGAACCCTCATGATTGCCCCATACACCGGTGATTTTATATAACAACGGTTTGTCGGTATGAGAATTCTGCACTACATTCAGCACGGTAAAATCTGAATCCACATGGGCGATGATGAGCGCACAAAATGCAAGGGACAGGGAAATAAACTGCACCGATGCCGCCGTTCTTACAGCAGCAGTGAGTGGTAGGGAAGGCCTGGCGCGGTGCAGCAGCGGCCACACGCATTGCACTGTGGCAACCCCCAGCGCCAGGATAAGAAAAATCAGGCCGGAGTCAGGGGTCATTTATATTTCCAATGCCCGGATTTTTTAAGTTGGTCGGCCACGTCTTTGGGCATGTAGTTTTCGTCATGCTTGGCGAGGATTTGGCTGGCGATGAATACCCGCTTGCCATCTGCCAGCGTTTTTAACGCACCCTCAGCCACCACGCCTTGGCCTTCACGGAACAGGTTAGGCAGCAGCCCCTTATATTCTACCTCCAGCGTATGTGAGGTATCGGTAATGACAAAGAAAACCGTTTGGGTTTTTTCATCGCGACGGAGGCTTTTTTCTTCCACCAGCCCGCCGATGCGGATATTGCGGCCGTCAGGAACCTCCCGCTTGTGAAGGTCTTCCACCGTATAGAAAAAAATGAGGTTGTCTTTAAAGCTCGATAAAATAAGCGTGGCGGAGATGCCAAGCAACACCATGCCCAGCAATAGGAATATAAGGCGCTGCCGTTTCGGGGACATAGGGGATTATAAGTTGGCGGTGTCTTGGCGTTCAAAGCGTTGCAGCAATGCTTTGACGGCAGACAACTTATACAAACTGGTGGCCAGCAATGCAACCATCACCCCGCCTGTTACCGCAAACGCGCAGGCGATATAGAACGTATAACTTTCCATATTACTGTGCTTTTTTGGCAGTATGTTCTTTAATCCAGCTATCGGCAATTTTACCGCAGCGTTTTTCCAGGTCGCCATCGGTACCCACGCCTAGTTTGCGGCGGTTGCGGTTGGATATCATTCCGTTCAACTGTTCGTTGATGCGTTTTTTGGTGTCATTGGCGACGGGTTTTAATTGGCCGGCCTGTATCTGGAACAGGGTGTATAAATCGTTCATTACTTTGGTAAGTTGCATTTTATTGCTTTCAATCCTGGCTTTTACTCCCGCTTCCACCTGCTCTGCCGGGTCTTGTTTTGAGAGCAGGTAGAAATTGTTATATTGGATGGCGCAGTTAAAGAATGCGTACCAGCCGAGCAATTCCGCCTTATGCTGCGGGCTGCGCAGTTGGCGATATAACTCTTCTTCCCGCCGTTCAGCCTCGCTTAGAAGAGAGGCTATCGGCTTGTTCCCTTCACGCTCAGCTACCTGGCGGGGAGTGAGTTTTGCGCTGTTCTTTAGATGAAAATTTACATTTTTGGTCAGCAGGTAATTCACCATCTCGAGATTGTCGTTCTTAATGGCACTGAAAATGGGATAGTTAAGCCCGGCATCGGCAGAGTTTACGTTTGCCCCGGCGTCAACAAGTACCTGCACTATAGGAAGTGCCTCTTTGTCCCTGCGGGCGGCGGCAACGGCTATTAATGGCCATCCCTTTTCATTGAAACCATTGGGGTTGGCACCGCGCGCCAATAATAACTTTACATCGTCCGCCCGGCCAAAGCTGATGAGGTAAACAAAGTCTTTTGTGGGGTCTGGCGCCGCCCCTTGGGCATGCGCAGGGGGCACGGCATGTGCAAGTAGTAATAACAAAGCAAGATAGGAAAATATTCTCATCACCCTTATTATAACCATATTATCTCCCCATGGAAAACGAAATATCTTGAATATTATTAATGCAATACCATATCTAATGCTACCAAATCCTTAAGGAGAACCCATGGCACACGAAAAAAGGCAGTTTTCTGCGCAAATCAGCAAAGTGCTGCAACTGATGATCCATTCCTTGTATACGAACAAGGATATCTTCCTGCGCGAGTTGATCTCCAACGCCTCTGACGCGTGCGACAAGCTGCGCTATGAAGCATTGGTAAAACCTGAATTGCTGAAAGATAATGCTGAGCTTAAAATTCATATCGCCATCGATAAGAAAAACCGCACCGTCACTGTTGCCGATAACGGCATTGGCATGAACCGCGAGGAATTGGCGGCGAACCTCGGCACCATCGCCCGCTCTGGCACGCAGGAGTTCCTAAACCAGCTTACGGGAGATGCCAAAAAAGACATGCCGCTTATCGGCCAATTTGGGGTGGGGTTTTACTCCTCTTTCATGGTGGCCGAAAAAGTAACGGTGGCCAGCCGCAAGGCCGGGGAAGAAAAAGCGTATGCGTGGGAATCCGACGGGCAGGGTGAGTTTACCATTGGTGATGCGCCCATGGGCACGCCGCGCGGGACGCAGATTACGCTGCACCTGAAGCCGGAAGAAACCACCTATCTTGAAAAATTCCGCCTGAAACATATTATCTCCACCTATTCCGACCATATCTCTTTTCCCATTGTGCTTACGGATGAAGACGGCAAGACCGAAGCCGTCAACCAGGGGGCGGCGTTGTGGACGCGCGCCAAGAGCGATATCACCGACGAGCAATATAAGGAATTTTATCACCATGTAGCACATTCGCCCGACACACCATGGATGATTTTGCACAATAAGGCGGAAGGTAAAATTGAATATACCAACCTGCTGTTTATTCCTTCGGTGCGGCCGTTCGATCTGTTCCACCCCGACCGCCGCCGCCGGGTGAAATTGTATGTAAAAAGGGTGTTTATTACGGAAGAGGGGATGGATTTGATTCCCCATTACCTGCGGTTTTTGCGTGGCATCATTGATTCGGAAGACTTGCCGCTTAACATCAGCCGCGAAACGCTGCAGCATAACCCGGTGCTTGATAAAATCCGTGAAAGCGTAGTGAAGCGCGTGCTAAGTGAGCTGAAGAAAAAGGCGGAGAAAGAGCCGGAGGCCTATGCACCCTTCTGGAAAAATTTTGGTGCGGTGCTGAAAGAAGGGTTGTGCGAAGCCCAGGCGCCGAAAGAGCAAATTTTAGAAGTATGTCGGTTCCAATCTACCCATGCGCCCGAAGCACTTACGGGGCTGGATGAATATATTGCTCGCATGCCTGAGGGACAGGAGTTTATTTATTACCTCACCGGGGAGCGGCTGGAAACGGTGCTTGCCAGCCCACAATTGGAAGGTTTCGTAAAACGCGGGGTGGAAGTGCTATTGCTTACCGACCATGTGGATGATTTTTGGGTAAGTGCTGTGTTTGAGTATAAGGGCAAGCAATTCAAGGCCGTTGCCAAGGCAGGTAAAGAGCTGGATGATATCTCAACAAAACAGGACGGCGAAAAGCCTGAAGAAAAAGCTCTTGATAACACACAAATGGCCGGGTTATTAGAGCAGCTTAAAAAAGCCTATGGCAATGAGGTAAAAGAGGTGCGGCTGAGCAATAAGCTTACGGAAAGCCCGGTGTGTCTTGCTATCGGCGAGATGGATATGGATATACGGCTCGAGCGGTTTTTGCTAGAGCAGAAGCAGTTGCCAAGCAAGGCAGCCAAAATATTAGAGGTTAACGCGGGGCACCCCATCATACAATCACTGGCGGCAATAGCGGCAGCGGGCAATGCAGAGGAAGAATTTACCGATGCCGCGTTTTTGCTGCTTGACCAGGCGCGCATTCTCGAAGGCGAAGAAATTGGCGACGCTAAAGCCTTCTCGCGCCGGTTAAGCGGGTTCTTGCAACGGGGGCTGGCGGCTTAAGATGTGGGGATTATGAAACGGAAGGCCACTTGTCCAGCCTTCGCTCCTGACGGAGCTACGGAGGACATCAGATTTTCTAAGCTCGCTGCGCTCGCTAAGAAAAGCTAGATGGCTCCGCGAGCTGGGCTCGAACCAGCGACCGTCCGATTAACAGTCGGATGCTCTACCACTGAGCTATCGCGGAACATGGCATCACATAAAAACGAGGCGCACTTATAACAAAAGAGCTTTTATTGCGCCAGCAAAATCGTGGCACGGCGGGATAGCTAAATTTGTTGAGGATTTTAAAATTTTTGTCATTCCTGCCCCCGCTTTCGCGGGGGTAAACTCCAGCGGGAATCTTGATTTTGCTATGAACCGAAGACCCCTGCTTCTCGCCGCGCTAGCGCTGGCGCAGCGGATCGCAAGGGTGACAACATATAAATAATGGGGCTGTCGTAGATAATTAAATTATCTATGATGGTTATATGGGACTAAAGGGTTGTAGATTAAGCAAGAAACGGCAGTTACGCTTGCTGGAATATTTCGTTGGCGAAATGACGGCCCGTTCTGCCGCTGACTTGCTCGGCATCCAGGCTAATAGCGCCGCGTTATTTTATCGTAAACTGCGCGAGATTATCGTCGCCGAGCTGACAGAGGTCTTTCCTGAACAAGGCGCGTTCGAGGTCGATGAAAGTTATTTCGGCGGCGTCAGAAAAGGTAAGCGCGGCAGAGGAGCGGCAGGAAAAGTTCCCGTATTCGGCATTCTAAAAAGAGGCGGCAAGGTCTATACGCAAATGATCGCCGACACCGGCAGCGATACCCTCTTCAAAGCCATGCAAAGGCGCATCCTGCCTGACTCTATCGTCTATACTGATTGCTACCGCAGCTACGACATCCTGGACATATCGCTGTTCCATCACCACCGCATCAACCATAGCAAGCTGTTCGCCCACAGGCATAACCATATCAATGGCATAGAGAACTTCTGGAATCAGGCAAAGCGGGTGCTGAGGAAATATAATGGAGTGCCAAAAAAGAATTTCAATCTATTCTTGAAGGAATGCGAGTTCAGGTTCAACTACGGCTCGCCAAAAAATCAGATGAACCAGCTTAAAAAATGGACTAATCTCTAATATCTACGACAGCCCCTAAATAATACTTACTGCCCCGAAACCACCAGGCAGCTTACGCTACGGAATTTGAGTTTGCGGCACAGGTTGGAAGCCGCCACCTCGCTGCTATACGGCCCGGCACGCAGGCGGTATTTCGCTTTCGGGCTGCTGCTGAAGGTGGGAACGGATACTTTGCTTGCCGCCTTTTTAAGCAGGTCGCTGTTCGCATCTTTCAATTGGTCCCATGTTTCTTCCGCTTCGCGTGCGGAGCGGTAGGTGCCAAGCTGTACCCAATAGCCGATAGCGCCGGGTTCTTCGTTATTTGCTTGGTATTTAAGTGGCACGGTGGCACGGTCACGCGGTGCGTTGGCGACAGTCCCCGAACCCATATCGGACACGGCATTGCAGCGCAGGCCGCGGCTGGTAGCGGCATTGCACAGTTTTGCGATGTCGTCGGTGTTTTCAAACGGGCCGACGCGCAGGGAGGTTTTCGCTGCCCGGCCGCGGGTGAGGTAGGGTTTTACAACACGCACGCGCATGCCGGAAAATTCAGGGCGGCTGCCACTGAAATCCTGCCAGAAGCCCAGGGCGTTGTGGTCGTCGGGGAAGAAACTAAGTTGCGCCCAATAACTGCGCAGCCCCAGGTTTTGGCTGGGCATACTGCGGAAGCTGGCCGGGTTGGCGCTGGTAATAGTGCGTTTGCCGGTGGATAGCGGCACACGGATGGCTTCCGCCACTTTTACTTGGGCTTTTTCGCCGTCACGCACAGATTTTGTTACGGGCGCTTCTTTGGCGCGGATAGTAATGGGCTTGGCGCCGGCAGTAACGGGAAATGGCGCAGAAGGCTCCGCCATTGCCACGGCCGGAGGAGGGGCAACCGGTGCAGGCGTAGCCATGGGCGGTAGTGGGTTCAGCCCTGGCGGCGGCGGGGGGGGGGAAGGGGGCGTAGCGAGTGCCGTTCTGCCCATAGGCGGCGGGGGGGAGGCGATAGGCGGCAAGGGGGTATTAGGCTGTTGTTGCTTAGCGGCGGCGCCCGACCATGGCCTCCAACCTTCGGATTTGGGCTCGGCCATTGCATAGAAAATGGTTTGGCCTTTGTTAGCATTCGCCGGTGCAAGAGGTGCGGGGGCAGCTTGCTGTTGAACTGCGGCTACGGGTGCTGCAGCTATGGTAGGGGCTGCAACGGGGGCAGAAGCTGTTGCCGGCGCTTGCGTAACAACGGTAGTGTTTTCTTTTTTCTTTTCTTCTTTATCGGACGAGAAAGGATTAGGCACCCAAGAGAACCATCCACTATCCGATTTTTGTTCCACCGGTTTGGCGGCTACGGGAGCTTCCGCCATAGCCAGTTTTTCTTCTTTCTGCTGCGGCGGTAAAATGGAAGGGGCGGGAGGCGCGGAAACCGTGGTTGTGCTAGCCATAGCCGCATTTGCAGGTGGCAATTCAGGGGGCAAAGGCAACGGTGCCAGCGCTGTTTTTTGTGCACCGCTCAGCGACGGCAGGTTAACCGGTTGTTCAGCCGCTTTGGAGGCCACCTGCTGCGTAGCAGGTTGGTCTGGCACGAACATGGCGGTTTCGGCCACGAAGCATTCCGTTTTGCTGGATTTTAACTTGCTGCAGGCGGTTTGCGCATCGATTTTACTTTTGAAAGGGCCGGCCTGCGTGCGGAAAAGGGTTACATTGTCTGGTTGCAAAATAGCCTCCGCCACATGCATGGAAAGGCCGCCCAACACTTCTGGCTGTGAATTTTTAAGCGCTTCCCATTTCTGTTCCGCCTCTTGCTTACTGGGGAATGCGCCAAGCTGGATAACAAACGTGCTTTCCGCCATCGCAGCAGAAGCTGCAAATGATAACGCCAGCACCTGGCACAAAATGGTAAATGTGAATTTGCCTCTCATAGTGTCTGTTTTCCCCAGTGGATGCGGTATAAACCGCCTGATTTTTATTTTAAAAACAACCGCTCAACCTCAAGCCTTTCGGCGAGTTGACCGAACATATAACACGCCTTCTTAAAAAACAAAGGGAAATTTGAGAACCTGCCTATAATCTCTACTATGCCTTGCTGCAAATACAGGTTTGCTGCGCTTCCACCTCCGCCCTTCGGGCTATGCGGTGGACACGTCCGGTGCCCTTGTCCGCCGTAGCCTTGGCGAAGGTGGATCACATACATACGTACGCTCCGCTTCGGTTCTCACAAACCTGCATTTTCGCTGGCGGCCTAGCCAGATTATAGGCAGGTTCTGCGGGTGTTCTGTTATTTAAATACCAGGTTCCAGGAATAACTCTGCAAGCAAAAGCTGCTTAAGCATTTGTAATAGCTGCAACTGATGCGAATAATGCATTGCATAAAGGAGGGTGGCCTGATTGGCATAAGATTCTAGCAAGCTTTCGGCGGGCATTACGATATTTTTACTTTCCATCAACCCATGAATATCGAGGTTGGGGACCGAGGTGCCAGTAATGTAGTTTTTCATTTCCCCGTTTTTCCACATTTGCATTAATAACTGGGTTATATATAAAGCGCCCGCCGGCGATGCTGCCCGCAGGCATTTGCAAAAATTTGAATACATTATTGGCAGGTCGTGTAGTGCCGGAATAGCAGGGCTCATCCAGAGCGGAAAACCGCATGCTCCCGCCCCCGATCCCGCGATAACGATGTCGCATTCGTTGAGTGCCCTGTTTTTCAGGCTTTTAGGACGCAGCCAGCGCTGGGGAGGGTTGGCGTAGCCTTCGTAGTAAAGCGTGCCAAGATCAACGGCGCGCAGGCAATAGACGGGAACAAGGTTTTTGCCGGCGGTATCTTTGCCCCAGTCACCGCCTTTCTTAAGCGTGCAGAATTCTCCCAGCTTGCCTTTTTTGCCGGTTGCTGGGGACGGGCCAAAGAAGTAATCAAAAAATTCCTGCTGTAATGTGTGTATGGCGGCGCTTATTGCCAGTTCACCTTCAATCATTTCATCAACGGCATGCAGCAGGAAGGAAATTTCCTGCTGCATGGCCATTGGCGGCAGGTAAATTTTCATCTGCTTTAAATGCGTGGGGCCGAAGTTTTTTTGTACGCTGCCCCTGGCCAGCGCGTGTATCTGTTTCTGGAATGCGGGCGATTGCAAAAAATACAGCAGAAAAGCCTGGCTCAACTGTTGCTTTTCGCGCGTGCGCATCCGGATAACACCGGTGTTGAGTAAGCAAGGAATATCCTTTGGTTTTATTTGCGCCACTTTGCCCAGGGTGCCGGAGCTGGATAGCACAATATCGCCTTCTTCCAGAAAAAAATGCGCATAGGATTTCCTTGCTTCGGTGCTATCGATGCAATGCATGTTGGCGCGCGTGATATTCCCATTATCTATGCAGCGTATATTGATGAAGGGAATACCGCTTGCGCGGTGCTGGTATTTTCTTATGCCCGGCCCTTCCTTGAAATCCACCATATTGGAAAAAGTGATCATTTCCCACTCAACAGGCAATATACGGCGGGCACTGCTACGCATGGAAAAAACGTTGTAGGCTGGCCATTACTTGCTGTTCCAATGCGGCGCGCTTGAGGCATTTTTCATGTAACTGGCGCTCCAGTTCCTTTATTTTTTGTAGGCTGCCGGTGGCATTGTGTAGCGGCGCGTCATTGCCTACATAGCGCGATGGCGAAAGTGTATATCCTTCATGCGCTATCTCTTTAGCGGTAGCTGCATAGCATCGGCCTGCAATGTTTTTATAGGGTTCATCTGGTGTTTTGCTACGCCAGTTGCGATAGAGGGAGCTTAGCGCATGTATATCTTCCGCCGAAAACATCCGCTGTGTGCGTTCGGTAATACTGCCAAATGATTGCGCGTTGATAAACAATATTTCCTTCGCCCTGCTGCGATGCTGGGCGGAATGCTTGTTGTGTGTAAGCAGCCAGATGCAGGCGGAGATGGGGGTGGAATAAAAAAGCTGTGACGGCAGCGAAAGCACGCAATCGACCACATCGGCATCGATGAGTTTTTTGCGTATATCGTTTTGCCCGGATTGGCGTGAGGTCATGGCCGCATTGGCCAAAATAATGGCTGCGGTACCTTCTTTGCTGAGATGGTGCAATATATGCTGTATCCACGCATAATTGGCGTTGCCGGTGGGAGGGTTGCCATAGCGCCAGCGTGGGTCATCCGCCAATTGTTCACCGCCCCAGTCGCTTATATTAAAGGGCGGGTTAGCCATTACATAATCTGCTTTCAGGCTTTTATGCAGGTCTTGGTGGAAGCAATCGGCGTTCTGTTGGCCGATGTCACCGGAAAAACCGCGTATGGCGAGGTTCATTTTGCACAGGCGCCAGGTGGTGTAGTTGGATTCCTGCCCAAAAATGCGTATGTCGCTGGCATTACCGCCATGCGCCAGCACAAATTTTTCCGATTGGATGAACATGCCGCCGCTGCCGCAGCAGGGGTCGTAAATTTTGCCGCGGTAGGGTTCTATCATTTCCACCATGAGTTTCACGATGCTGGGTGGTGTATAAAATTCGCCTTTGCCGCGCCCTTCCAGGCTGGCGAAATGGCCGATGAAATATTCATACACCCGCCCCAAAATGTCTCTGTTCTGGGCGGTGGAATCGACCAGGGGAATGGTGCTGATAAGCTCAATAAGCCCGGCAAGCTGGCGCTTATCCAGCCCTTGGCGCGAAAAATCATGTGGCAGCATATCCTTGAGCACGGGGTTTTCCCGTTCGATGCTTTGCATGGCTTCATCCAGCAAAGCGCCGATATTATTTTTGCCGGAATGGCGCAGCAAATGCTCCCATCTGGCATGCGGTGGCACCCAGAAAATATTGCCCTCGGGCGCTGGCCCTTCTTGCAACAATGCCTGGCACTTTGATTCAAACGTATCGGAAATATATTTTAGAAAAATCAGCCCCAGCACCAGGTGTTTATATTCCGAAGGGTCAACATGCCCGCGTAATTTATCGGCCGCCGCCCACAATTTCTGCTCAAAACCGAGGCCAGCGTTATTGTTATGGGAAAGTGCAAAGGTCATAGGGTGAAGCGCAGTTTTAACAAGGGATGGCCAAAAAACAAGGCTATTGATTTTACCGGGCGATGCAAGGAGTTATGCATTGAAATAAACAAAATTGCAGTGAATATACGTATTAAAAGGAGAATCAACATGCCTGCTTTCTGGCTTTTTAAATCTGAGCCGTCCACATGGTCGTGGAACATGCAGCAAATCGCCGGCACTAAAGGCACATGCTGGGACGGCGTGCGCAACCACCTGGCCAAAAATAACCTGAAAGCCATGCGTGTCGGTGACCATGGGTTTTTTTACCATTCGAATGAGGGCAAAGAGATTGTGGGTATTGTTGAAGTGATACGCGAGCATTATCCTGATCCTACCGCTGCTGCGGGGGAACCCTGGGTGGTGGTGGATATAAAATCAGTGCGGCCATTACCCAAACCAGTGACCCTTGCCGCCATAAAGGCAGAGAAGCGGCTGGCCAACATGTCGCTAGTTACTTCCGCGCGCCTTTCTGTGCAGCCCGTTACCGCGACGGAGTGGGAGGTGGTGTGTGGGATGGGGGGTGTGAGTACATGAAGTGGTTATTTGCATGATAGGTGAATGCTTTAGAATTGCCTAAATAACTTTTTTTCTCATTAGTATTCGACCAGATTTTTCATTTTTGTTTATATTATTGCTCAGAGCGCTTTGAATGTCTTTTGGCATAGAGCGGCAGAAGAATTCGATAAGTGATTCAATGTCTTCCCAATCATCGTCGCCTACTTCAGTGGAGTTGTTACGATTGGGATAACGTAAAGATTCGTATTCATCTAATATTTTAAGAATTTCTTTATGCTGTTGTTTAAGCAGCGGCGCGTCAAATTTATCACTTAATTCTTGATAAAGCGCTTTTAGTTTATGAATTCCAGCAAATTTCCCTGCCGTAGCTAATAACCAACCTTTGAGTAGAAGTTCAACCCCAATATGAGCAAGATAACCTGCAGAATCATAATAAATTGGATCTTTTTGAAATAGCGTCTTAGAGGCTGTCAAATGATCTAGACCGCAGTGAACCAGATCTTCTGCGATCAAACCATCTTTACGGGTAAAGTTTTTCACCACATACCTCCTAGAAATGCTTCTTTATACCTCCTAGAAATGCTTCTTTGCAAAAGCCCTGCCTGAGCCAGATTTTAAATATCGCTCAAAGGCATGAGCTTTCTTATGATCTTCAAACGCAAAATAATTTTTAAGTTTCCAAGGTTTATACTTGGCTGTATGAAACACTTCACCAGCATTATGCTGCCTTAGCCTGAATTTTAAATCTTCGGTTATTCCAACATAAAAACGCCTAGGTTCGAGCAGGCTTTCCAGTATGTAAACGTACAGCATATGTTGCTCCAGTCCGCCTTCGCCCAAGTGGGCTACGGCGCGACAGCCTCCGCTTACCTGCTCACTTCATCTCAGCTCGCCTATGGCTCGCCGAGCCGAAGCTCGCAGAGCGTAGGCTGGTCGGAGTGAGAGGATTCGAACCTCCGGCCCCTAGCTCCCGAAGCTAGTGCTCTACCGGGCTGAGCTACACTCCGAATCAGGAATCAGAAACCAGAAGCCTGAAATCAGAAAAAAATTCTGGTTTCAGGCTTCTGGTTTCTGATTCCTGAGCGAAGCGACTTAATAAGCCCTTTGCAAACAAAAATCCACTATTTCCAGCAGGGCGGTTTTTTCTTCCGAGGGGGGGAAGGCATCCAGCGCATTGCGGGCTGTTTGGCAGTAACGCTCTGCCTGCGCTAAGGCATAGCTATGGCCGCCGTGGCGGGTGATGTATTCCACGGCTTTTTCAAAATCGCCCTCCTGCTGCTCGTGGGTTTGGATGGTACGCTCCCAGAAGGTTTTTTCCGCACCCGCACCTTTTTCATAGGCGGTTATCACCGGCAGCGTTACCTTACCTTCGCGGAAATCGTCGCCGATGGATTTGCCCAAAAGCGCCTGGTTGGCAGAATAATCCAGCACGTCGTCTACCAGTTGGAAGGCGTTGCCGATATTCATGCCGAATACCCTGAGCGCCTGTTCTTTTTCCGGCTGTTCCGACACTACGGCACCCAGCTCACAGGCGGCAGCGAACAGGGCGGAGGTTTTTGCTTCCACCACCTGCAAATATTCTGCTTCAGTGGTGGCGAGGTTGTTGGCGGTGCTGATCTGCATCACTTCGCCTTGCGCGATAATAGCTGAGGCGTCGGAAAGGATGCGCAACACGGCAAGCGATTTATCAGCCACCATAAGCTGAAACGCGCGGCTGAGGAGGAAATCGCCCACCAGCACGCTGGCTTTGTTGCCCCATACATCATTGGCGGTGGCGCTGCCGCGGCGCAATTTGCTTTCGTCCACTACATCATCATGTAGCAGCGTGGCGGTGTGGATAAACTCGACGCAGGCGGCGAGATGTATGTGGCGCATGCCTTCATAACCGCAAAGCTTAGCACATAACAGCACAAGGGCTGGGCGCAGGCGCTTGCCGCCCGAAGCAATAATGTGGCCGGCCAGCTGCGCGATCAGCGGCACGCCACTATGCAAGTGGGTGAAGATAACATTATCCACCTGTTTCAAATCTTGCGCTACCAGTGCCTGGAGCCGGGCGAGCGTAGGGGCAGGTTTTGGGGGCGATGCGTGGGTGGATGCGGTGCGTGCTATCATAAGAATGGCGATTAGTACCCGTTGTTGTAGATACCACCTCTCCCGCCTGCGGGAGAAGTCGGTTTCCTTAGGCGCAGTGCAGCGCAGCCTTAGGAAACCGGGTGAGGAAAGCTTGGCTGCTCTCACCTAAGATTTTCTAAGTTCACTGCGCTCGCTAATAAAATCCTGCCCTCTCCCGGAGGCGGGAGAGGTGAAGTACAGGTTTTACCGAGTTTGGGCAGTGTGGTCAATTATGCAATGATGGAATGTGCGGTGCCTGCGCCCATTTCATTCAGCGGTTGGATGGGGAATTCTTTCATTACCTGGAATTCGACCATGCCGCGGAAGCCGGTTATTTCTGCCGCCTCCTTGAAAATATTGTTTATGTCGCTCTGCATATGGGCGGGCAGCGGTTGGTGGGTGCGGATCATAAGGTCAAACCTTGTGTGCGGCGTGGTTTTACGCACGAACCCATCCATCTGCATTTCGCCCAGCGATGATAATGCCACTTCGACAATAAAACGGGTGGAAGCATCGGGGTGTTGGTTTTTTTCTTTTTCGTCACGGTCTTTTTTCATATACATGCGCACGCGGTGCATTTCCCCGTGTACGGCCAAGGGAAAAATAATCATCTGCCAGGGTGGCAGCGCTTGCTGCGGCAGGGGGGATACATCGCCCAGTGCCGCGCGCATAGCGTTAAATTCGTTTGCGAGCTTGTTCAATAATTCTTTCTGTCCGGTTTGTTGCAACAGCGCAACCGCTCCATCCCCCAGCCAGTTGCGGATATCGCCGCCGCGCAGGGCGGAAATAAAAAACAATATATTGGCGGCCAAACGCGGACCTGCCTGGGGAACCATGCGTTGCACCGTTTCTTTCAGCAGTGGGTTATTGCTTTGCACAGCCAATGCAGCCAAAGAGATAAGAGCCGAATCATCATCCGTAATAATGCCAGTTGTAAGGTTGGAAGAAAGAGGGGTGTTGAGAGTGTTTTCTTCCGGGGCCTGAGAGTTGGCAGCACTGGTATTTGGCTGGACGGAAACGATCTCCAGCCTCAATCTTGTGTCTTTCGCCAACGGCACCTCTGTTTGCAGTTTTAAAGTGCCCAGCGCAGTATGCACCACCGTTTCATGCGATTTTTCCGTTCCTACCACACGGCCTATGAGCACGCCTTCTTGCAATATACGCAAAATAGTTCGGGGCGATTCATTGAAGCTGGGCGGGGACGGGATTTTTTCCACTTGAGGCCGGGCGGCAGAGGCTGTTCGTTCCGCCGCTGATGGTGCATTCGGTAATATAAAATTTTCAGGTTCCGGAAGGAATTTTTCTGTAGGAATGCGAGGAAGGGCGGAAGAAATGGCCGCTTCAGTTGGAGCTGGGGCATGCAATAAGGGAGGGTTAAGCGCAGTCAGTGTAGGGCCAGCTGCAATGGTTTTGGTAAGGGAAGATACTACACTATCCAAACCAACCTGGCTGGGGGTGGAACCAGAAGGGGAAATGGTAGGAGTGGTGCCAGCGAAATGGGGAAAAACGTTAGTTGTAGCCAAAGGAACGGTGGAAGAAGACAAGGGCGGCAATGCGACATTATACACTTCTTGCTGCCCTACTGTAGGTGCTGCCTGTGGGATTACCGGCGGTGTTGCTTGCGTGTTTACTGCGATATTCGCGGTAATAATGGAAGAAGCAGGTGAGGAATTTACTGCGGCTGGCAGTGGAGGTAAAGCGGCCGGTGGTTGTAAAGACAATGCGCTACTCGCATCAGGCGGCAAGGCCGTTGAAACTACAGGCGGCGCAACGCTTTCTACTAGTTTCAATGTTACTACCGTACCAGAAACAATCTGTTCCGGCACAATCTTCACATCGGCAGGAATAGCAGTGGACGATTTAACAATATCTAGCAAGGCAGGTGCAGGGGTAAGGAAAATTGCCTTGAGGAGCGCGGCGGTTTTCTCAGGCGTGGAAACAATAAAAGCGGGTTCTTCCGTATTCACAATGGGAAGCCCGGCCTTTACCGGAGCGCCGGCAGATGGTTCGGTAGGTGAGGGGGGAATGGTGGTAAGCGTGATACTATGTTCAGGTGTTTTGCCGTCTACCGAGATAATGCGTGCTTTGAAGTGATCGCCGGCGGTGTCGACGCGCAGCACAATCTGTGTATTAAGCTCAAGCACCAGCGCACCTTTTAAGCTAATATCGCCTTTGTCGGTCCTGAGCAGGGTATTGCCGCGATTGTCTTTGCCGGCTATGAAGCCGCTCAATAATGTGCCGATCGGCAAAGTAATAACGGTGGGCGGAATATTGACAATAGAGCGTACCGCGCTGACAGATTGTACACCTTGCACCTGAAGGTTGTTGAGGAAAGAGATGAGCGTGGTGTCTGACATAAACTATTTCTTTTTTTCCCTCCCCCTTTAGGGGGGTTAGGGGGGCGAGGTTAGGCACGTCGTATCACGCCCCCTCCCTAGCCCTCCCCTGAAGCGGAGGGGATTAAGGTTTTTTCTGCATCAGCTTCACTGAAAGTGCGGCAACGTCGCTGGCGGCTGTGCAGTGCGGCGCCTTGCTGAGCAGCGCGCTCTGGCGGCGGATGGATTCTTTTACTTTGCCGTCTTTGCGGATGATGCCAAGGCAGGGCGGTGAAAGTTTCAAGAAACTATTACAAGCCTTGTTAAGTGTGGCATAGGTATGCTCGCCCTCTTTTTGCGTGGCGGCCTGGTTGACGGCGATAGAAATTTCCGGCGCTTGGCCTTTGTTGGTACAAAATTTAATGAAGGCGTAGGCATCAGTGAGTGAGGTCGGCTCGTCGGTGACGACCACGATGCAACGTGAGGCGATGGAAGAGAGAAATTGCACATATTGCTCAATGCCTGCACCCAAATCGATAAGCACGTAATCGTAATTTTTTGATAATGCCAGCAGCTCGTCTTTTATCGCCTCCACTTTGGCGAGCGGCAGTGCGGCAAGGTTGGCGCCTCCTGAGCGCCCGGCGATAATGTCAAAGCCGCCCGGCTCGTAGCGGGTGATGATATCACGCAGATGCTGGCCGCCGAAAAACACATTGTTTAAATCCTTGGTCGGCGTAAGGCCGAGTTGGATATCGACATTTGCCAGGCCAATATCGCCATCAAACAGCAGCACATGGCGGCCGGAGCGGGCGATGGCATGGGCAAGTGTAATGGAAAGCCAGGTTTTACCCACCCCACCTTTGCCCGATGCAACGGCGATGATATTATTACGGTGCAGGGCAGGGGCGGCAATGGCAGCGGAGTGCGGCATAGTATAGTCCTTTACGGTTTTAGATCGACGCGGTGTTTTATAAGTAAGGCGGCAAGGCGCGATGCATCCAGTTTTTGCAAGTCGGAGGCGATTTGCGCCGAGCCGCTCATGTTGCAGAAGCTTAAGTTGGCGGCGGTGGCAGTAGCCAATATGCTGCCGAAGCGCTTGGCACTGTCGGTGCGGGTGACAAGCAGTCGCTTAGCACCCAGGAAGGCAAAGGCGCGGGCGATTTCTTCTGCCTCGGTGCTGTCGCCACCGGCGGCGGCTACCAATACCGGCTCCACTCCTTCCAACGTGGCGAATTTGGAAAGCTCCTTTAATTCTTCAAATATGTAAGGGTTACTGCCGGCGCTATCTATTACTACGCGGCTATTTGGGCTGATATCATCGAGCAGCGATTTGAGGTTTGCCCGCGAGGTGGCCACTTGCAGCGTAAGCCCCAATATACGGGTGAGCGACGAAAGCTGCTCGACACCGCCAGCGCGTTTGTCGTCTGTGGTGATAACCGTAACTGGCTTTTTCTTTAATACGCCCGCGGCGGCAATTTTTGCGACTGTAACGGTTTTGCCAATGCCAGGTGGGCCTACTAATATGATACGCTGGCCTTTACTGTCAGTATCCAGTGGCGCGAAAGTAAAGACAGCCTCTAACACCTTTGCCAGCAGCATGGGATGGTTGTCAGGTTGCGTAGTCTTGGCCGTTTCGAGGTATTGCGCGGTGTGGAGAATTTTTTCTGCCAAATATTCAGGCGTGCCGTGGAACAGGAATATTTTTTCTACTTCGCGCAAAAATACCTGCTGCTGGCGCGATAGGATATGTGAAGCGTAGGATTGGGTGGAGGGCTGAACGGTTTTTTGTTTTTTTTCTTCTGCCGCTTCATAAGCCGCGGTGACGCTGATATTTTTTCCGCCCGCTTCGCGTGCGGTAGAGAGTATAACTGCGTCTTCGCCCATAGTATCACGCACCATTTGCATGGCATGTTGTAGGTTAGGGGCAGTGAAGGTTTTAAGGCGCATGGCTTCTTCTATACTTGTTACTTATAAGTGTCATCCCGGCCATGTGCCGGGATCTCATGCACCACGGCATGTGGCCTGAGATCCCCGCATAAAGCGGGGATGACAAGTTTTTTCATAATTGCCCCAGCGTTTTTATACGCGCGCGGGGGTGTATTTCGTTTTGCGATAGCACAGCGGTGGAAGCGCGAAAACGCTCCATAATTGAGCGCACATAGGGGCGGATGCTGGGGCTGGTGAGCAATACCGGCATTTCGCCCTGCATGGCGTGCTGGTCGAATTTTTTGCGTACGTTGGTGATGAAATCCTGAATTTTGCTGGGCGCCATGCTGAGGGTTTTTTCCTCGCTTTGCCCGCTGAGTGATTCGATAAATGTTTGCTCCCACACCGGCGACATGGCAACGATGGGAATGTAGCCGTCAGCTACCGTATATTGGTTGCTGATCTGGCGCGCGAGTCGGCTGCGCACATGCTCGGTGATGATAGCGAAGTTGCGGGTGAGGCGCGAGCTTTCGGCCAGCGCTTCCACAATGGTGGGTAAATCTCGGATAGAGATTCCCTCCGCCAACAGGTTTTGCAGCACGCGCTGCACACCGCTGACAGAAATCTGCCCGGGGATAATTTCACCAATCAGCTTCTGGTGTGTTTTGCTCAAATCGTCGAGCAGCTTCTGCGTTTCTACATATGAAAGCAGCTCGGACATATTCTCTTTGATAGATTCGGTAAGGTGCGTGGTGATAACGGTGGGCGGGTCAACCACGGTTAAATTGCGGAACAACGCTTCCTCGCGGTAAGAGTCATTCACCCACATGGCGGGAAGGCCGAAGGTGGGCTCGGTAGTTTCTTCACCGGGGAGGGTGATTTTGCCGCCTTTGGGGTCCATCACCAATAACATATCGGGGCGGATGTCGCCGCGGCCGGTTTCGACTTCTTTCACTTTTATTACATAGGTGTTGGCAGGCAGCTGCATGTTGTCTTGTATGCGCACCGGCGGCATAACAAAACCCATTTCGCGGGCGAGCTGTTTGCGCAGCGCCTTTACCTGCTCGGTGAGGCGGTGGCCTTTTTGGTAGTTGATAAGCGGCAGCAGGCCGTAGCCAAGCTCAAGGCGGAGGTTATCTATTTGCAGCGCATCTGTCATCGCCTCTTCGGCCGGCTTGGCTTCGGGGCCAGTGAGTAGCTTAGTAGCTTCGTCTGCCGCGGCTTTGGTTTCCACCTGTTTGCGTTTGTTTGAGGTCCACCCCAAATAGCCGATGATGCTGGCGAGCAACATAAAGGGCGCCATGGGGATGCCGGGCATAAGCGCCATGAAGATAAGCAACGCGCAGGTCATGCCGAAGGCGGCGGGAAAGCGGCCGAGCTGGCCGAGTACGGCTTTTTCTGCCGAGCCGATGATGCCGGATTTGGAGACGAGCAAGCCGGCGGCGGTGGAGACGATGAGCGCGGGGATTTGGGTGACCAGCCCGTCACCGATGGTGAGAATGGTGTAGGTTTCCAGAGCATTGGCGAACTGTAGGTCTTTCTGCACCACGCCGATGATGATACCGCCGACAAAGTTGATGAAGGTGATGAGCAATCCGGCGATGGCGTCGCCGCGCACGAATTTGCTGGCGCCGTCCATGGCACCGAAGAAGCTGCTTTCGTCTTCCAGCTCCTTACGGCGCACGCGCGCGGCGGCTTCGTTAATGAGGCCGGAGGATAAATCGGCGTCGATCGCCATTTGCTTGCCGGGCATGGCATCCAGGCTGAAGCGTGCGGACACTTCGGCGATACGGCCGGAACCCTTGGTGATAACGATGAAGTTGATGATGGTGAGGATGCCGAAAATAATACTGCCGATAAGCACCGAGCGCCCCGTGACCAGTTCGCTGAATGATTGGATGACATAGCCCGCCGCGTTGGTGCCTTGTTCGCCGTGGCTGAGGATAAGACGCGTAGATGCAATGTTGAGCGCCAACCGCAAGATGGTGGCGATCAACAATATGGTAGGAAATGAGCTAAGGTGCAGCGGTTTATCAACGAACAATACAGTCATTAATATCAACACCGACAAGGTGATGGAGATGCCAAGCAGAAAATCGAGCAGGCGCGGGGGGATAGGAATGAGTAGCACTCCCAGAATGCCGATAATCGCTAACGCGAAGAAAATATCGTTGCGCCCCATGGCCGAGCGCGTGCCGCTGCGCAGGGAGGAAAGGTTCATGCCGGCGTCTTTTTCGGCCATGGTGGTTATCCTTGTGAGGCGATAGAAGCGGAGGAATTATCCTCGGACGCGCCATACTCTTTTAATTTATTACGCAAAGTGCGAATAGAAATGCCGAGAATATTGGCGGCATGTGTGCGGTTTCCCAGGCAATGGTGCAAGGTGTCAATGATCAGTTGCCGCTCGACGCTTTCCACCGTGCGCCCAACGAGCTCATTTTTTGCACGCGTGTCAGGGGCGGTAGCTTGTGGCGTGGTGGCGCTGTTGGGTAGGTGGATGGCTTGCGCCTCGATGCGGTTGCCCTCAGCCAGCAGCACTGCGCGGTGAATGATATTTTCGAGCTCACGCACATTGCCTGGCCAAGCATGGCTGCTAATAACCTGTTTGGCTTCCGGCGCAAGCGGGCGGGGAGGGATGGAGTTCGCCTTGGAATATTTCTGTATGAAATGCTCGGCGAGCAGGGGGATATCTTCCTTGCGGTCACGCAGCGGCGGCATGTGAAGATGAATGACATTTAGACGGAAATACAAATCCTCGCGGAAGCTGCCTTTGGCCACCTCAGCCTGCAAATTGCGGTTACTGGTGGCCAAGATGCGCAGGTTTATTTTTACCGGTTTGTTGCCGCCAATACGGTCTATCTCCTGCTCTTGCAGCACGCGTAGTAGCTTGGCTTGCAGGCGTGTGTCCATTTCACTGATTTCATCAAGCAGCAAGGTGCCGTTGCTGGCTTCCTCAAACTTGCCGATGCGGCGCGCCACGGCGCCGGTGAAAGCACCTTTTTCGTGGCCGAATAACTCAGATTCCAACAAATTTTCGGGGATAGCCGCGCAATTGACCGAAATAAACGCCTGCTGCGCGCGTTTGCTTTTACGGTGGATATATTGCGCGATGACTTCTTTACCGGTGCCCGACTCGCCGGTAATGAGTACGCTTGCATCAGACTTTGCCACCTGGTCGGCCAGCGCGATGGCCTTTACCATAGCGGGCGAGGCATGGATGACGTAGTGGGTTTCTTCGGCAATGGCTTCGAGCACGGCAGCGATGAGTTCTTCGTCGGGTGGCAGGGGAATATATTCTTTTGCACCGGCCTTGATGGCTTTTACGGCCGATTGCGTATCGGAATTGATGCCGCATGCCACCACCGGCACGGTGATGCGCTCGGCGGTAAGCAGCGATACCAGCTTGGCAATATCTTGCGTTACTTCTACCATCAGCAAATCGGCGCCCTGGCCGCTGCGTAAATTTTGCATGGCGGCATCAATAGTTTGCACCTGAACTACCCGTGCGCCGCGCTGCTTGGCGATGCGGCTGGCGGTGCCGATCTGGCTACTGATTTCACCGATAATCATGAGGCGCATTAGCCGTTCCTTTAATAAATTTTCTGTACTGCATTCTCTATTCCCCCTCCCCCTTGTGGGAGGGGGCAGGGGAGGGGTTGGAAATATTCTCTTACTTTTCTTATTGCACACTACCCCCCACCCCAACCCTCCCCCACAAGGGGGGAGGGAGTAAGGCGGTTAGTCTAATCAAAATATTTTAAGCGTTCGGCAGGTGGCAGGATGGTATTAAGCGCCATTTCCAGCCGCCGCGGGTTTTCGTTTTTGGCGATGGAGACGACACCTTTCAAATATAGCGTGTTGACGAGTACTTCCGCTTGCGAATTACGCTCAAGCTTTGATGCCAGCGGAGTGAACACCATGTAGGAAAGCATAGCACCGTAGAGTGCGGTAAGCAGTGCAATGGCCATCGCCGGGCCGATGGAGGAGGGGCTATCAAGGTTGCCAAGCATTTGCACCAAGCCGATAAGCGTGCCGATAAGACCCATGGCGGGCGAAAGCTCGGCCGAGCGGCGCAAGATAGAAACACCTTTGCTGTGGCGCTCGACCATGGCGTGCAGTTCCTGGCGCAGGGTTTTTTCTACCACCTCCGGCTCTACGCCATCAATAACCATAGTTAGGCCTTTTTTGAAGTAAGGGTTGGTATCCTGCAAATGGTTTTGCAGCGTAAGCACACCTTCTTTGCGCGCTTCTTCGGCAAGGGCGATGAGCATGGCGCCGATTTCCACCGGGTTTTCGGCGGTGTAAAAAATGGTTTTCCACACCATTTGCTGCGCGCGCATCATCTCACCAAATGAAAAGCTGGCTGTGGTGAGCGCAAATGTGCCGCCCAGCACAATGAGCAGTGCCGGCAGGTCGATATAACTCTTTAAGCTGCCGCCCAGTGAAATGGCGATAGCCACCAGCAACAGCGCGGCTGCGATACCTGCTAAAGTGGAAAAATCGCCGCGTTGTTCCATAGTTTCTCCTTATCTTGTCTCCCCGCTTTATGCGGGGATCTAAGGCCATTTACCGTTTGCCTGAGATCCCGGCACAAGGCCGGGATGACATCTTTCCTTATTTATCGGATTTGATAATTTCAGTCATGGTGACGCCGATGCGGTCTTCAACCACCACCACTTCGCCGCGCGCCACCAGCCGGTTGTTGACATAGATATCGATCGGCTCACCCACTTTGCGGTCAAGCTCCACAACCGCGCCGCGGCCGAGTTTGAGCAGCTGGCTTACCTGCATTGAGGTTTTACCCAGCACCACCGAGATTTGCACGGGAATGTCATACACCGCCTCAAGGCTGATGTTGCTGCTGTCGGGGGCTTCAATGGTTTCCGCTGCGCTTGTGTTATCCGCCATGGGGTTCTCCTGCCGTTGAAATGTATGAATTCACTGCAAAACGTTGATGGACGATCTCTTCTATCTTGCCCCATAGGGCTTGGCTATCTCTTTCTGCCTGGCCGTTTTCCCATTCCACGCGGCAGTCGCCGGGTAGCAGCGATGCTTCGCCGCGCACCGTTAATGTGCCTTTGAACCCTTCGCTTGCGAGCGCTTCTTCAATGCGTTTTTTGGCCATGGGTTGGATGTCGCTTTTGACGGTAACGGTGATTTGCGGCTGGGTGATGATCATATCAAGCAATTCAGATACCAAATGTTCTATTTCGGGCATGGGTGCGTTTTGCAGCGCCTGTGCAGCAGTTTTCTGGGCAACGGCGAGCGCAAGACGGGTGGTTTCGCTGCGCTGCTGCTGTAGGAAATTCTGGTAATGCAGAATAACGCTTACCATCTGGCCACTCAGGCTGCCGAGGGCGGCTTGCAATTCCTGCTCTAACTCGGCGGTATCTTTTTTATTTTGCGCGATGCCTGCCGCCTGGCCCTCTTTAAAGCCGCGCTCGTAAGCTTGCTGCCCTGCGGCTTCAAATTCCGCTTTGGTGAAGCTGGATTTTTCAGCGCCTTTATTTTCGACTATTTTTTTAGGAGCGCCCTGGCCGCCCTCAATCACCGAAAATGCATTGAATGAAAATGGCTGCACGGTAATTTCCTAATATACGAGTTCGTCTTCGCCGCTGGAATCGGAGATGATGATTTCCCCTTTGCCTGCCAGGTCTTTGGCCGTGTTCACCACATACATCTGCGCCTCGTCGACATCGCGCAGGCGCACGGGGCCGAGCGCTTCCATGTCCTCGCGCAATATCTTCGCCGCGCGTTCAGACATATTTGAGAAGAATAATGTCTTAACTGTTTCTGATGCGCCTTTGAGCGCCGTGCCGAGTTTGTCTTTGTCGAGGCCGCGCAGCAGCACTTGGATGCCGGCGGCATCAATTTTGCTTAAGTCTTCGAAGGTGAACATAAGGGCGCGCACACGCTCGGCGGCTTCAGTGTTGCGGGTCTCAAGCTGGGTCATGAAGCGGGTTTCGGTGGCGCGGTCAAAATTGTTGAAAATTTCGGCCATCATTTCGAAGCTGTCGCGGCGTTGGGTTTTAGCCAGGTTGCTCATAAACTCGACGCGCAGGGTTTTTTCGATGCCATCGAGCACTTCTTTTTTTACCGCCTCCATATTGAGCAGGCGGGTAATGACCTCCATCGCCAGATCTTCCGGCAGCACGCTCAGCACGCGGGCAGCATGGTCGGGCTTGATTTTGGAAATGACCAAGGCAACGGTTTGCGGGTATTCGTTCTTTAAATAGGTGGCGAGGATTTCTTCGCTGACATTGCCGAGTTTGTCCCACGTCGTGCGCCCGGCAGGCCCGCGGATTTCTTCCATGATGGGATCGACGCGGTCTTTGCCGAGTGCTTTCATCAGCAGTTTTTCGGTGCTGTCAAACGTGCCCATAACGACGCCCGATGCGGACATCTGCTCTACAAATTCCAAAAACAAACGCTCTACCGTTTCGGAGTTCACCTGGCCGAGGTTGGCCATGATGGCGGAGATTTCTTTTATTTCCTCATCGTCCATTTTGCTGAAGACCTTGCCCGCGTTGTCTTCGCCCATAGACATGAGCAAGATGGCTGTTTTCTGGCCACCCGTGAGTTTACGATAATCTTCTTTAGCGATGGCCATATATTACCTTTTAGGATTCTTTATAGATCCACCGGCGCAGCACATTGATGGTTTCGTCGGGGTGTGAATCTACAATCTCATTGATTTTTTTCACCGAGGCGGATTTTACCCGGCCCTGGATGCGTTCGATGCTAATGAGTGTTTCATCTGGTTCTTCAGGCAGGGCAGCGCGGGCGACGCCGCTTTGGTCGGTAAGCCTGCCCATGACAGCGGGGCCTGCCAGCGCGGGCATTTCAGCGCCCGATGCAATTGCCTTAGGCTGGAAATCGGCAATGCGTGTGACCAGCGGGCGTACAACGAGCAGCAAGGCGAGGATAGCTACGCCGCCGAGCACCAGGGTTTGGATGATGCCTGCCAAGTCGTTGGTGAGCCAGGCGAGGGGAGAATCGACTTTGCCTGCAAGGTCGGTGGCGTCGGTGAATTGCATATTGACGAGCTCAACCTTGTCGCCGCGTTTTTCGTCAAACCCGATGGCGGATTTTACCAGCGTGGTATATTGCTTTAATTCTTCCTCGGTGCGCGGCGCATATTTGGGGTTGCCGTCAGCGTCTTTGGTATAAGTGCCGTCTAGTAGCACCGCTACCGAGAGGCGTTTGACCGTGCCGGTTTCTTTGGTGTGGCTTTGTACAGTTTTGGAAATTTCAAAATTGGTGGTTTCATCGGTGCGGGTAGTTTGCTTGTTGGCGCCGCCTTGGCCGCCTGCGGCTTGCCCGGCGGGGAGGTTGTTGGCAACCGACACATTACCGTCGCTACCTTTTTCGGTGGAGGTTTCTTTTTCTTCGGTGCCTTGTATAGAGCGCGCTACCTGGCCTTCGGGGTCATACTTTTCTGAATTAGTAACGATGCGATCAAAGTCGATATCGGCGCTCACTTCAGCTTTTACTTTGCCCATACCTACTGATTTCTCTAGCAGGTTTTCTATCGTGTTTTTCGTACGGTTTTCGTAAGCTATGCGGTATTCGTCTGCATTGCTGGCGGCCAGGCTTTCTGCATCGCTGTCGCCACCCTTGGCAAGCATTTTGCCGCGGTTATCAACGATGGTGATAGAGGAAGGTTTTAAGCCGGGCACGGCGGTGGCCACGAGGTGGCTGATGGAAGCAATTTCTGGTTTGGTGAGTTCGTTGCTGCCACGCATCTTTAATACAACCGAGGCGGTAGGCAGGGCTTTGTCCTTAGCGAATAGCTCTTGTTTTGGTACCACCAAATGCACCCGTGCACTTTCCACCTGCGACAACGAGGCGATGGTGCGCGACAGCTCGCCTTCAAGTGCGCGCAGCATGTTCATGTTAAGTACGAAGTTGGAGGTGCCCAGGGCTTCCGACTTGTCAAAAATTTCGTAGCCGACGAGGGAGCCGCCCGAAGGCAAGCCTTGCTGCGCCAGCGACAAACGCAGCCGCAGCACCTGGTCGGATGGCGCCAGCACCTGCGTGCCGCCCGCGCGTATTTCGTAAGGGACACCTTTTTTTTCAAGCTCAGACACAATCTGGCCACTATCGCCTATGCTGAGGCTTGTATAAAGCGGCGTGAGTACGGGGCTGGTGAGACGCATGGAAACGAAAGACAGCAGTGCTACCATCACCGCAATTACGCCTAGCATCATCGCCAGGCGCACGGGCCCCATGTCTTTAAGGGCTTGCAAAGACGCGTTCATAGTGTTCCCTGTATAAATACACCGTTATGCGCACGAAATAGTGTGTTTATCTCTTTACGCTTATTATTTTTGCTGGGTATTTTGGGTATTTATTGTCGTTCTAGGAATTTTTTTCCTAGTTGGCTTATAGAAACATTTGGGCGCGATAAATGCAAGAAGATATTTTTATGCTCCCTTTATCTTTTGGCTTGCAGTTTTTTGCAGTGAAGATTTCCTGCCGGTTGCAAGCACGAAAAAATATTTTTAAGGTTGTTGCGAAGTGATACAGGTACAGTAACTTTGATGTAGTGCCATCCCGGCCTTGTGCTGGGATCTCAAGCCATAGAGTGCTGGGCCTGAGATCTCCGCATGCGCGGGGATGACAAAGAATGGTTTATTTTTTAAACGGATAATTTTCAATAAGTGCATATAGCGCGCGTAATGTCATGGCTTCGCCACCCACAGGGCGGCCGGGTTGAACGGCTGGATTCCATGCCATCAGGTCTATATGCATCCAGCGTTTGGCATGGTTTACGAATTCTTTTAGATACAGTGCGGCGGTGATTGCCCCTGCGTAGGGATTGTCGGGTGCGCTGTTGATATCAGCGATATTGGTATTGAGCGTTTCGCGGTAGGGCGTCCATAATGGCAAACGCCATAGCGGGTCAGCCATTTTTTTGCTGTAAGTGTCCACCGCATTTGCCAGCTCCTCGCTGTCGGTGAAGTAGGCGGGGAGATCGGGACCCAACGCCACGCGGGCAGCACCGGTGAGGGTAGCAAAATCTATCAGCACCTCAGGTGTTTCGCTGTCAGCTTCAGCCAGGGCATCGCATAATATAAGGCGGCCTTCCGCATCGGTATTGCCCACTTCTACCGTGATACCCTTACGGGTGGTGATGATGTCGCTGGGGCGGAAAGCGTTGCCATCAATGCTGTTTTCCACCGCAGGTATCAGCACCCGCAGTTGCACAGGCAGGCGCGAGAGCATAATCATACGTGCCAGTCCCAGTGCGGTGGCAGCACCGCCCATGTCTTTTTTCATCAGCTTCATGCCGGAAGCGGATTTGATGTCCAGCCCACCGGAATCAAAACATACACCCTTGCCAACGAGCGTAATGCGCGGCGCCGTTTTTTTGCCCCAACGCATATCGATGAGGCAGGGTGCGTTAACACTGGCACGGCCTACAGCATGGATAGCCGGGTAATTTGCCTTTAACAAATCATCGCCCTCTATCACTTTGCAACTGGCGCCGGATTCCCTGGCAATTTTTCTGCATTCACCGGCGATGGCGGCAGGGGTCATGTGGTTGGCAGGAGTGTTTATCATATCGCGCACCAGGAAGATGGACTCCGCCATCTGCCCCACCAAGCGCAGGTCGCAGCTTTTGGGCAGCGACAAAGTGGCAAATGTCTTTTCGGATTTTTTATAGCGCGTGAATTGGTAGGTGCCCAACTGCCAGCCCAGAGCGAATTGCTCAAGCTGCGCGGGTGTGTACTTTCCTTCGATAGCGCACATGCCTTCTTTCAAAAGGGCAGGCAGGGCAGCGAATGACCATATATCAGGGGTTTCATTCACCCCCATTAGTACGCATTGAATAAAATTGTTTTTGTCCGGCACGATGCAATGCGTGCCTGGTTTTGCCGCAAACCCAGCTCTTTGCACCCAACGGCAGAAACTGTTCTCTTCCTTATTAAGAAGAGCCCTTAGCCCACCTGCAGTAACAGGGCGAATGCGTATTGAAGCCTGGGCATTATGCGTAATATACTTTTTCATGCGCGGCATCATAACCCAATTTATGGGTTTGGGAATATGTAAAAATAATGAGGGGGCAATGGTGCCCCCTCATTATAAGCCGCATCCAAAGTTAGGCAGCGATATTTTCTGCCTGGCTACCTTTGAATATTTCTTTCACTTCTTTTGCCTGGTCGCTGTCTTTAGCTTCTACAGCAATCAGCACGGCGCCTTTCTTTACCTCTTCTTCGTAACGTTTGGCTTCGTGCTCGGGGATACCGGCACCTACCAGTGCGCCAATGAGGCCACCGGTGGCAGCACCCACGCCGGCACCTGCGGCAGCGGCGACCAGTGTGCCATATACCACCAGGTTAACGCCGGGAATAAGCAGTGTGCCCGTAGCAGCAAGGCCTGCAGCAATGGCGCCCAATACGCCCCCGATGGTGCCGCCGGTGGCAGCGCCTTCGGATGCTTTGGTGCTTTCAACGATGCCGAACGATTTGCCCAGCGTGCTGTCGGTAGATACCACGCTGATCTGCGAAGGGCCGAAGCCGGCCATTTCCAGGTCAAGCAGCGCGGCGCGCGCCAGGCCTTGGGTAGCAAAAGTTGCGGTTACGGTGTTTGTCATAATAATCTCCTCTTTTATTTTATGTTGATGAAGCCTGTGCTTCGTCAACATTAGTATAGGCACGCGCATGAGGTTGCCATGTGCTTGGCGGCTATAAATATCAAGAGGGTATAAGTGGAAGAAAATCCTGGGGTACTTGACAGCAGTGCCTGTTTCTGGCTTTTAACTGCTTTCTGTGCAAGGGGCCGGGCCGTAACTCGCAAGAGCGAAGGCGGATGGCCGTAAATAAATAGCCCGCCTTCGTCCCAGGACTACGGCGTGGCGCTATTTTTGTAAGCGCCGAAGGCACTAAGAAAAATATGCGGAGGGGTGGCCGAGTGGTTTAAGGCGCCCGCTTGGAAAGCGTGTGTACGGCAACGTACCGTGGGTTCGAATCCCATCCCCTCCTCCATACTAAGCTACACGCCAATAATATTTCGTTATATTCTGACGCGTCTGAACTTTTATTATTTTTATAAACTAAAAAGCCCCCTTGCGGGGGCTTTCTACGTAACCAACTTTATGTAACAAACAATTTAGAAATGGTAGCTTAGGCCAAGCCTTACGTCGTTAGAATCCGGGTCGATGCCATTATGGCTGTCATACCAGGTATGGGCATATTCTGCACGCACACCAAAATTGCCGCGGGCGATCAGCTCTGTGCCCACACCAAGCTCGAAGCCATTGTAGCGGTCGGAATTGCCAGCCGCTTCAAACGAGGTGTTGCGGTAGCCCAGAATAAAATAAGGGTTGAGGCCGGTGGGTGAAAACATGCTATCAATCACCGAAAAGCCTGGGCGGAATGACACACCCCATTCATTCTTTTTTTCTAGCGGGCCGTCATCAGCATTAGACATGCCATAAAACGCTTCCACCGCTCCGTTCATGCCGATGCCCATGCCGTTCATGTGTTTCATCAAGGCATCTAGTTTGAAGCCTACGAATACGCCGCCATCCCAGCCAGCCGGGTCGGCAGCGCCGGCGTCTGTCCAGTCATAACCGCCATATACGCCAATATATGGGCCAGATAACGGGGTGATAGTGCCCTCTTTTGCCAGTGCAGGTGTGGAAATTGCGATTAGCAATGCGCTTAATACATGTATTTTTTTCATAATATTACCTCACTAAAAGTTGCTTACAAAATCAGCCTGCAATCTAGTGAGGATTGTATAAAGATACGATTAGGAATTACCTGGATTATATTTGTAGAGCATATGTGCACGCTGCTCAAAAGCCTTGCCCATAGTGTTGCAGGCGCGGGTAAAGAGCGGGCCGATCATCTTGCCAAGCAGGCGGGAGCGGAATTCAAAATCTACAAAAAAGTCAATGTCAGTGCCGCCGCCCGGGTGAGGGCTGAATTTCCAGTGGTTCACTAGGTGTTCAAATGGGCCGCTTACCATATCCACCTCGATGGCGGCAAAACCTGCACTGGTGGGGGGGTGCAGCTGCACACGGGAAATATAACTTTCCGTAAGGTGCTTAAAAGAAATCACCAGCTCGGCCAGCCACACCTGCTCGCTTTCTTTTTTCAAAATACGCGCCGCGCGGCACCAGGGGAGGAACTCCGGGTAGCGCTCAATGCCTGCCACGAGGTTGAACAGCTGTTCAGTACTATATGGCGAGTGCTGGGTTTCGTGGTGGGAGGGCATGGTTTCTATTGTCATTCCCGCGAAAGCGGGAATCTAGTTTTTAATTTACAGCGTCATAAAATTCTAAACCCAATGCAGTAATTCCAATCAATTCAGTATCCTTATATGTCGTTGGGTTGTGTCCTCCCATAGCAATGCCTTCTGTTATTATTACTCCAGGCTTTAAACATCCAAGTCTAAGTAAATTTCTTAGGGATATTTCGCATTCTTCAATTGTAATTTTTAGGTTTTGAGAAATTTTAGATCGATCGAAAAGAATAAGCCCCTTTCGATGAACACTTAAGCTAGCACTAAGGTGGAGATATTCTTTAACTATCATTTCTAAAATTAAAACATCAATAGGCTCCATATCAGAGAGAATGCTTATGTAACCTCTTTTTATTGCATTTTTATATTCTGGATTTACTGCGTTAGCTAACATGTTCGCCCACTTTTTACGTAATTCGTCATTATCCTCAATAGTGGCTTGTTCAATAAGAGGAATCCCAATTTTTGGCGAAATAGGGCTTGTTATGCTAATGCCTTTTTCTTGCAAGGACTGTCTGAATTGTTGCTCGAGGAGAATTCTTTTTCTAAGCGATAATATTTTAACTTATCACCAACTAATCCGACACTATCGACCACAAGGTCACCAAAGACTTGTTTAGCAAATGCCCCAAGATTTTGAGATGCATCTATGGCTTTTCCTGCCGTTTTAGCAACTTCTTGAATGGCTTTCGCTTCTTCTGACATATGTATTACGCCCATGACGCTTTGCTGGATTCCCGCTTTCGCGGGAATGACAATTTATATTAACTGGCCGCCCAACTGTGCCAGCCTATTAGCTTTCATCTCCTCAAAATCTTCTGCGGCATGATAAGACGAGCGGGTAAGAGGGCTGGCGGAGACCATGAGGAAACCTTTGGCGCGGGCCATGCGGGCGTAATATTCGAACTCGTCGGGGGTAACGTAGCGGTCTACCGGCGCATGGGCGGGGGTGGGTTGCAGATATTGGCCGATGGTGAGGAAATCCACTTCGGCGGAACGTAGATCGTCCATCACCTGCAGCACTTCGTCTTTGCCTTCGCCCAAGCCGACCATGAGGCCGGACTTGGTAAAAATAGTGGCATCTATTTCTTTCACCGTTTTGAGCAAATGCAACGAATTGAAATAACGCGCGCCGGGGCGGATGGTTTTGTAGAGCCTGGGCACGGTTTCGATATTATGGTTATAGACATCAGGCCGCGCGTTGGCGACAATTTTAATGCCATGTTCCTTGCGCAGAAAATCCGGCGTGAGCACTTCGATACTGGTGCCGGGCGCGCGAGCGCGGATTTTGGTGATGCACTGCGCAAAATGCGTGGCGCCGCCGTCCTCCAGATCGTCGCGGTCGACCGAGGTAATTACCACATGCTGCAGGCCCAGCTTGGCGATGGCTTCTGCTAAATTATCGGGCTCATGCGGGTTAACCGCGCCAGGCACGCCGGTTTTTACGTTGCAGAAGGCGCAGGCGCGGGTGCAGGTATCGCCCAATATCATCACCGTTGCGTGTTTTTTGCTCCAGCATTCGCCGATATTGGGGCAGGCGGCCTCTTCACATACAGTATTGAGTTTCATTTCGCGCATGAGGTCGCGCGTGTTGCGGTATTCCTGCGAGGTAGGCGCCTTAACGCGGATCCACTCCGGCTTGGGCAGGCGTTTGTCGTTTTTTTCCTGCAAATTGACGATATTGCTCATAGGGAGCGGTTATAGCAGGTTTTTTGCGGTTTTATAGATATTATTTATTGTATTTTGTAAAAAATAGGCTAGTCTTCCGCCTCTTTGACAGAACCCATAAGGAGTGCCCCATGGCCCGCGTTACCGTAGAAGATTGCATTTTGAACATCCCCAGCCGGTTTGAGCTGGTGGTTATCGCCGCCCAGCGCGCCAAGCAGATTGCTTCCGGCAACCCGCTGACGATTGACCGTGACAATGATAAAGACGCGGTGGTGTCGTTGCGTGAAATCGCCGAAAAAACGGTAGATATTGATAAGTTGCAGGAAGATATGGTGCAGAGCTTTTGCAAAAAACACCTGCAGGATTTGGTGGAAACCGCACAGCTTGAGGAAAAACAATCGTCTGAAGAGATTGAAGACGCATTTGAAGAGGCCAAGCAACATATTAACGTGCTCCCCGCCAGCAATGCCGGCCTGTCGTTTGAAGATGAAAACGTGAAGGCGGAAGATTAAGTTTGTCATCCCGGCCTTGTGCCGGGATCTCAAGCCATTTACCGTGCTGCCTAAGATCCCGGCACAAGGCCGGGATGACAATTCCCTTATAAACCAACACTTTTATCCTAACAAAAAATAACATATACTGTATGTCCTTATAAACGAGGCAACAGCATATGATTCGCCAGTTCGAGCTGGTCGAGAAGATCAAATCCTACGACCCGAACGCCAATGAAGATTTGATAAACCGCGCCTACGTGTTCGCCATGAAGGCGCACGGCAGCCAAACGCGCGCGTCAGGGGACCCGTATTTTTCGCACCCCGTTGAAGTGGCTTACCTGCTGACCTCGCTCAAGCTGGATACGTCCACCATCGTGACAGCTCTGCTGCATGATACGGTGGAAGATACCGGCGTGACGCTCGATGAGATAGAAGCCCAGTTCGGCCGTGAAATCCGCACGCTGGTAGATGGTGTTACCAAGCTTTCGCGCCTGGAACATAAATCGGAAAATCTCAAACAGGCGGAAAATTTTCGCAAACTGCTGGTGGCGATTTCGGAAGATTTGCGCGTGCTGCTGGTGAAGCTGGCCGACCGTTTGCACAATATGCAGACGCTTCATTACATCAAATCACCCGAAAAGCGCCAACGCATTGCACGCGAGACGCTGGAGATTTACGCCTCGCTTGCCGAGCGCATCGGCATGCGCAAATTAAAGGAAGATTTGCAAGATCTCGCCTTTGCCGAGCTGCACCCGGAGGCGCGCGAATCGATCATAAGCCGGTTGAATTTTTTGCGCGAGCAGGGGCAGGCGACGGTGGAAAAAACCATCGAACAGATACGCAAGCTGTTAATAGAAGCCGAGCTGCCCAATGGTGAAATTATCGGGCGGGAGAAAAAGCCCTATTCCATCTGGAAGAAGATGGAAAATAAAAATATGAGCTTCGAGCAATTGAGCGACATCGTCGCCTTCCGTGTGGTGGTAGATAATATTCCCGAATGCTACCAGGCGTTGGGGGCGATCCATTCTGCCTACCATACCGTGCCGGGACATTTTAAAGATTATATCAGCACGCCAAAAAGCAACGGCTACCAGTCACTGCACACATCGGTGATGGGCCCTAACCAGCAGCGTGTGGAAATGCAAATCCGCACGCGCGAAATGCACGATATCGCTGAATTCGGTTTGGCGGCGCATTGGACGTATAAGCAAAGCCGCGAATATAATACTGACGGCAAGCAGTTTCGCTGGGTGCGCGAGCTGCTTGAGATATTGGAAAAGTCCGAAGGGCCGGAGGAATTCCTCGAACACACGAAGCTTGAAATGTACCACGACCAGGTGTTTTGTTTTACACCCAAGGGCGACATTATGGCCTTGCCACGCGGCGCCACGCCGGTGGATTTTGCCTATGCGGTGCATTCGGCAGTAGGCGATACGTGCGTGGGCGCAAAAATAAACGGCCGCATTGTGCCGTTGCGCACACAGCTGAAAAACGGCGACCAGGTGGATATTATTACCGCCAAGACGCAGACCCCTTCGCCGGCGTGGGAGCGGTTTGTGGTTACCGGCAAGGCGCGTTCGGAAATCCGCAAATTCGTGCGCACGCAGCAGCGTACGGAATATGTAAACCTTGGCCGCGCTATATTAGCCAAAACCTTTAAGCAGGAAGGCGCCGACCTTACCGACAAAATGCTGGAGGCGGTAGTAAACCAGCTCAACAAAAAAACAGTGGAAGATGTATATGCCGAGGTGGGCGAGGGGCTGCTTAACCGCGTGCAGGTATTTGAGGCAGTGTTCCCCGATAAAAAGCTTACGGTGAATGTGGCCAAGAATAAATTTTCGCTGCCCAGCTTCCGTAAGAAAAAACCCAATGGCGCTACTGCCATGCCCATTCGCGGGCTTATCCCCGGTATGGCACTGCATTTTGCCGGGTGTTGCCATCCCATTCCCGGCGACCGCATTGTCGGTATTGTCACCACCGGCAAGGGCATTACCATACACACAATTGACTGCACGACGCTCGAGAATTTTTCGGATACGCCCGAGCGGTGGATTGATGTGGCGTGGGACACCACCGGCACCGACGGCGTGCATGTGGGGCGCATCCGCGCGCAGCTGTCACACGAAACGGCATCGTTGGCCACACTTACCAACAGCATCGCCAAGGATTTGGGTAATATCAGCAATTTGAAAATTACGAACCGGTCACCGGATTTTTTTGAGATATTGGTGGATATCGAGGTGAAAGATAATAAGCATTTGAGCAACATCATCGCCAATTTGCGCGCCAAGGATGTAGTGCAATCCATCGAGCGTTACCATGCGTAAAAACCATGCAAATATTTCCCTCCCCCCTCGTGGGGGAGGGCTAGGGTGGGAGGGTGGTTCGCAATAATATGACCTTCTCCCTCCCCCCACCCCCCTCCCACAAGGGGAGGGGGAAAAACATCCTTCGCCTGGGCGTGAACATCGACCATGTGGCCACCATCCGCAATGCGCGAGGCGGCATGCACCCTGACCCGGTGCAGGCGGCGGCGCTGGCGGTGAAGGCAGGAGCAGATGGTATTACCGCCCATTTGCGCGAAGACCGCAGGCATATCTCAGATGCGGATATTATGTGCTTAAAGAAAAAAATTACCGTGCCGCTCAACCTTGAAATGGCGATGACGGAAGAGATGTTAAAAATTGCGCTGCGCACCGGCCCGCACGCCGCTTGCATTGTGCCCGAAAAGCGCCAGGAGATCACGACAGAAGGCGGGCTGGATGTGGTATCACTGCAAAGCAAAGTAAAAAGCTATGTGAAAAAACTACAAAAAGCTGGCATAAGGGTTTCTTTGTTTATTGCCCCTTCCAAGCCGCAAGTGAAAGCGGCCAAAGCGTGCGGTGCGGATATTGTTGAGTTTCATACCGGCCAATATTGCGAGGCAAAAGGCAAAGCGCAGCAGGCAGAACTAAAAAAACTTAAAGTGGCAGTAGAATATGCGTATGGGCTGGGGTTGGAGTGTCACGCCGGGCATGGGCTGTCGTTTGATACAGTGGGCGCCGTGGCTGCTATGCCTGAATTAAAAGACCTAAATATTGGGCATTTTATAATAGGAGAGGCAATCTTCCTGGGTTTGGAAAAAACCATCCGCACCATGCGTGCGTTAATGGACGAAGCGAGGAAACAATGAATACCCATATTATTGTCATTCCCGCGAAAGCGGGAATCTATCGCGGCGCATTAGCACCGGAAAAAAATAACGTTTTCGCCCTAATAGTTATATCGCGCCAGACGGCGCTTAGATGGATTCCCGCTTTCGCGGGAATGACAAAGCTATGATCATCGGCCTCGGCAGCGACCTGATAGACATACGCCGGGTAGAAAAAACCCTGGTCCGTTTTGGCGCACGGTTTGAAGACCGGGTGTTTACTAAAACCGAGCAGGGCAAGGCAAAAAGCCGGGCAAAGGCGGGCAGCAAAATCATCGCCTCCACTTACGCCAAACGGTTCGCGGCGAAAGAGGCATGCGCCAAAGCATTAGGCACCGGGTTCCGGCGCGGCGTGCATCTAAATTGCATTGAGGTGGTAAACCTTCCCAGCGGACAGCCAACTTTGCATTTAAGTGGCGGCGCACAGGCGCGGTTGCAGGAAATTATTCCCTCAGGCATGCGGCCCCACATAAGCCTCACCATGACGGACGACTATCCGTTGGCGCAAGCCGTGGTAATTATTTCTGCTGTACCGGGAAAATAATTTAAAGAATTATTCTTTGTCATTCCTGCGCAGGCAGGAATCTCTACCTCCATATAGTACCGTGCTGATAGGGAGATTCCCTAAATTCACAAACGAAGTGCAACACCTGTTATATGAGGTGTTGCAATGGGCTACATCTACAGACAGCTCTCGCTGGAGGAGCGATGCACGATTACCCGTCTTCAAGGAGATGGGCGGTCGATCCGGCAAATCGCGTCAACTTTGGATCGCGCGCCATCGACCGTGGCTCGGGAACTGAAGCGCAACGCCGTTAAAACCAAGGGCTATGAACCCGCCGAGGCGCAGATACACATGCGCGCTCGCAGGTGGAAGGGTAGTCGTTTAGAACGCCAGCCTGCACTGCGCACGCTCGTGCTGGAGCGCCTTGCAATGGGATACTCGCCCGAGCAGATTGCAGGCAGACTGGCGCTTGATCACGGTAGCCCGGTCATCAGCCATGAGTCAATCTATCGGTTTATTTATGCGCAGATACGCCGCACCAACAACTTTGCCTGGAGGCATTATCTGCCTCGCACCAAGTTCAAGCGGGGATTTCGTGGTATTCGCGGCGGCAGTCCGGTGCAGTATATTAAAGGCCGGGTCTCCATCAACGCACGACCCATGGAAGTGGAAACGCGCCAGCAGTTCGGCCATTGGGAGGCGGATTTGATGATGTTCTCCAATAAAAAACACAACCTGCTGGTGGCACAGGAACGCCATTCCCGATTCGTGATGCTCGCCTTGCAAGAAGATAAAAAATCCGAGCGCGTTATCGACCAGCAAATGCAATGGTTCCAAGCACTGCCGCCACATTTGCGAAAAACGCTCACACAGGATAATGGCACAGAGTTCGCACTCCATCATCGCCTGCACGAGATCGGGCTGCAGACCTTCTTTTGCAACCCCCATAGCCCATGGCAAAAAGGCGGCGTCGAAAACATGAACGGCAGATTACGACGCTTCCTTCCCCTGAAAGCGCCTGTCAACACTATCAATAACCATGACATCCAGCAACTTGCCCATAAACTTAACCACACTCCAAGAAAATGTCTTGGCTTTAAAACACCCGCAGAGCTATTCTCCCAACAACTGTTGCACTTCAAATGTGAATCCACCTTCCCGCCTGCGCAGGAATGACAGGATAAAGATTATCCTTAATTTATAATCGTCGGGCTTTTGCGAAAGGTTTCGTGCGCGACTATATCACCCGGCCTGATATCCAATTTTTTGCAGATACCGGCCTGCAAATAAATAAACGCGCGCACCGGTTCTTTAGGCGTTATTTCCCCGTATAATTCCGAAAGATTTACCTCCGGTGCAATTTGCACGATTTTTCCATAGGCATTTACGAACAATATATCGAATGCGGTATAAATATTGTCGCCGATCACAGGCACTAAGCCGGGCTGGTCTAGCACTGCCATAATGCCATGCTTGCCATCAAGCACGGGTTGCGTGAACATGCCCGCATTCTGAATAAAGGCCTGCTCAGGACGGATTTCGACATTAAATATATGTGTGGCGCGTGGCGTAGTAGCTACAGCTGCTTCAGCCTTCCCAGGCGCATTTTTTGCATCCTTTTCTTCGCTGGGTTTAGCTTTGGTTTCTGCCTGCAGCGGCGCTTCCACCGCAGGCATGATGGTAATATCACCGTGTGAATATATCACAGGTGCAGCCGCAAAAACCAAAAATGGCATAGCAAGCAGGCAGAAAAAATAACAAAAAATGCGGTGTTTCATAAGCCGGCCTTATAACTTACCCGGTCACCCTTACGGATGCCAAAACGCTTTGCGGTACCGGCGGGAAACTCTACTACCCACACCGATGGGGCTTCAGGGTATATATTGGTAGTGGAGAGCGGCACGGTATTTTCAGCAATGGAATTGATAACGCCGTTTTTATCGACAAACAGCATATCGAGTGGAATATAGGTGTCTTTCATCCACATGATAGCCTCATATTTCGGAGGAAATATAAATAGCATCCCGGTTTTTTCCGGCAGGCTGTGGCGGTTCATCAGGCCCTGGCGCAATTGGGCATCGCTGGTGGCAATTTCCACGGTAAAATGCTGTTCTTTACCTTCAGAAATAACGGTGAGCTCCCCTTTCTCAAACAGAACCGGCGACGCATTGCTGATATAGAGGCCGGTTGAGAGGATAAATAAGACAGCAAGGGCGACCAGCGCAATGCGGGTTTTTGTAGTCATGCTTCCCCATATTTGGTATAATTAAGCTTAAGTTACTATAACGATGGATCATAAGAAATGAAGAATTTTTTCAGCGGCATGCGTCCGCCCACGGGCAGCAGGGGCGGGAAAGCGAGCCAATCATTCCTGGCAGGCCAGAAAAAGGGCGCCAAACCCATGACAGCACAGGAGCGTTACCAGGCGGTTATGGAGGAAAAGCTCAGTGCCGGCAGGAAACAAAATGCCGGGCATGGTTTCTCGTTGCCGGGTACAGCTGCCCCCGAAAAAGAAAAGAAAGAATTATCAAAAAACATGAAGCTGGTGCTTGAGCAAATGGCAATGAGAAAAGCCAAAAAAGAAGCGAAGAAGAACAAAAAATTTGCAAAAGAACAAGAGCATATAAAAAAGAAAATGATAAAAGCGGAACAGATCAGAAACCAGCAAGAAGCCAATAAAAGAAGTGGAGGAGCAAGTATCCCCGGAACTATAGCAAATTCTTCTGCTCCTGCCGGCAAAAATATATGGGGTAATTCTGCCACGGATATTTGGGGTAATAAAAAAGACGATGGCGGCAGCTGGTGGTAATGGTTGCATATGCGCGGCAATAACCCCATACGCCCCCCCGTGGTTGGCAACGGCAGCGCGCTCGAAGTAAAACACATATTTTCCACTGTGCAGGGAGAGGGGTTTAACGCCGGGCAGCGCGCGGTATTTATCCGCCTGGGCGGTTGTAACCTCGCCTGTGATTTCTGCGATACGGATTTTGAGGTGTTTAACGCCTTGCCGGTTACCCGGATAATGGAAACGGTGGATGCGTTATCTAAAGGCACAATAAAACTAGTGGTAATCACCGGTGGCGAGCCCTTCCGCCAGCCGATTGAAAAGCTGTGCTCCCAATTACTGGCAAGCGGCTACAAGGTACAGATCGAAACCAACGGAACGCTATATAGGAGCTTGCCGGAAGATATTGAAATTATCTGTTCACCTAAAAATACCGGCCAGGGATATTTTCCCGTCCGCGATGATTTACTGGCAAATGTGAATGCTTTGAAATTTATACTTTCCGCCACCCACCCGCTTTATAGCCAGGTAGAGGAAGTAGGGCAGGGCAACCGTAATATCCCGGTATATCTCCAGCCGATGGATGAGTATGACCCGGTAAAGAACCGGCAGAATTTTTATTATGCCATAGCGCTGGCGATGAAACATGGCTATCGTCTTTCCCTGCAAACGCATAAAGCGGCAGGGTTGGAGTAGACCCTTTCAACCCCCTCCCCTTGTGGGGGGAGGAAGTTTGAGTTTGCACAAGAGGTTTAGCGATGGCTGAAAAAGCGGTATTATTATTAAGCGGTGGGCTCGATTCCGCCACCACACTGGCCATTGCACAATTGCAGGGTTATGAGGTATATGCTTTGAGCTTCGCCTACGGGCAGCGGCACAAAATTGAGCTGGAAGCGGCCGCCAGAATCGCCGCGGTTTTTAATGTCAAAGAACATAAAATTGCCGAAATAGACCTGCGGTTGTTCGGTGGCTCTGCACTTACCGATAATATCACCGTGCCCAAAGGCCGCGATATGAAAGATATATCGCATGGCGTGCCAGTCACCTACGTACCTGCGCGCAATACCATTTTTCTCTCATTCGCGCTGGCATGGGCGGAAGTGCTGGGCGCGCAGCATATTTTTATTGGCGTGAATGCGGTCGATTATAGTGGTTACCCCGATTGCCGGCCGGAGTTTATTGCGGCATATGAGCGCATGGCGAACCTGGCCACGGCAAATGCAACAGAAGGAAAAAATGCCATTACGTTACATACGCCGTTGATAGATTTATCCAAAGCCGGGATTATCCGCAAAGGGATGGAGCTGGGGGTGGATTACGGCATTACCATCAGTTGCTACGACCCGGCACCGGGCGCTAAATCCTGTGGCAAATGTGATGCGTGTTTGCTAAGGCTTAAGGGCTTTAAGGAAAATAATATAAAAGACCCGGCGGCTTATTAAATTATACCCTCTCCCCTGGGAGAGGGAGAAATACATTTATGAAAAAAAATACGAAATCAATATATAAAAACCTGTCACAGCTGGGCGGCAGGGCCGCCATCCCTACATCTCCCTATGAAGCAATATTGGAAAAAGTGGCCAATCCCCATGCGGATGTAGACTATGTGGTGCGCTTTACCTGCCCGGAATTTACCTCGTTATGCCCCATTACCGGCCAGCCGGATTTTGCATTTTTGGTGATTGATTACGTGCCAGGTAAATATTTATTGGAAAGCAAATCACTCAAGTTGTTTTTAACATCTTTTCGCAACCACGGCGCATTCCACGAAGAATGCACAGTGGATATCGCGCGGCGCATTGAAAAAGAAATAAAGCCAAAATGGTTGCGCATCGGCGGCTATTGGTACCCGCGTGGGGGAATCCCTATCGATATTTTATACCAGACCGGACAGCCTCCTAAAAACCTGTGGTTGCCCGACCAGGCAGTTGCAACTTACCAAGGGCGTGGTATTAAATAACCGTCATTCCCCGAATTTGCGCAGCAAATTATAGGGGGAATCCAGCGCATCGCGTCTGCGGTGCAAGAAACTCATATCGCGGCCGTGCCGCTTAGCTGGATTCCCCTATAATTTTTGCAAGGGCAAAAATTCGGGGAATGACGGATCGCTGGAATTTTATTGGAGATAGACTATGAAAATATTTAAGATCGCATTATTATGCATGGCCGCGCTGGTAATTGCCGCGTGCGGCAAAGAATCGCAAGTGGGCTCGCGCAGCCCGGTGAAAAAAGACGATAAATTCCTTACCTGCGATGAGCTTATGCTCGAAATCAACGACGCACAATTTTACAGGGACCAAGCAGAGAAAAATAAGGGGCTGAATGTGCGCAACGTGGTGTGGCCGGTGGGCTACCCTTATACTTATTCTAGCGCGGCGGAAGCCATTGAGCTATCAAATGAGCGCATCCAGTATTTAAGCAATATTTACCAGATCAAAAAATGCGATAATGAATATCGCCGGCCGCGGTAGTATAACAGATTGTGTCATGCCAGACGCCGGTTTTCCCTGCAAGCGTAGCGAGCAGAAGGAAAACCGGGCGATGTGGCATCCAGGGCTTTTTGCGCCGCTGATCGCGACGCGCTGGATGCCAGCGTTCGCTGGCATGACAATTATTAAACATACCCGTTCATTTTCGCCAGATCTAAAAAAGTAAAGCGGTTGCGGATATAGCAGGCATGGGATAGCGCCTGTTGGTAATCGGCTTGTTGCCAGCCGATATCTTCGGGCTTTGTCGGGCATCCCGCTTCTTGCAATATACGGTGCAGGCGCGATACGGGCTGCATCACCGCCGAAAGTTTTTCTTTTATTTTTTTCCAGTCATGTATTACTTCTGCCCCCTCCAGGGGGAAGTCGAAGTTCTGGGTATTTTTTAATTTTTTATTATATTCTTTAATAAACCCCCCACCCACGGCGCCAAAGTAACGCCGAATTTCTACGTTATGGCCCGGGGGTGTTTGCAACGCCGGTTTTTTCTCCAATAAAAAATGTTGCAGCTGGCACATGGTGAGGGTGGTCACGGCGATCTGCTCGCCGTGGGTGCTTGGCTGCTGCCCATGTTTTATTTCCATGGTGTGGGCAATCAGGTGCTCGCCCTGGCTGGCTGGGTAACTGCCGCTTACCATTACCATGCCCATGCCCGACAATAACAATGTTTTTGCCAATAGCTCCAGGGCAACAAGGTTTCCCTGCGCCAGTTCTTTTGCCTGGGAGTATAAATCTTCCTCATACGGCTTGAGCAGATCAAACGGCCGTGGCGAATAAGGGGTGTTGAACAAAAGGTGCGACAGCAGCCAATCGGCCTGTGCGGTACTGCGGCAGATGGAATCACCCAACCCGCTTAAGGTAAGGCGCTTTGGCGCTGCGGCCAGCACCGATAGATCCATCAGCACCGCTTTTGGCATATGTGCCTGCAGGCTCTTTTTGTAACCGTTGATGATGATAGAAGCATTTTGTGATACATACCCATTCATGGAAAGGGCGGTGGCGTAAGTGAGATAGGGTCTGCCTTCAAGGAAGGAGGCATATTTGCATATGTCGTTAATAACGCCACTTCCCACAGCGATAATAGCGGCAAAATTTTTTGCTGCTTCCCTTACTTGCTCGACGGTCGTTTTATCCGGCCGTGGCGCAGGTAATAAAAATACATGGTATTTGCCGCCTAATGCGTTATGTAATCTTTTGCCCGCCGCTTCATATGTGTTATGGTCGCACACCAGCAACGCATCGGGCGCATAGGAGCCGAGTATTTCAGCCTCGTTGGCGGAAAGGGATTTTTCTAAATATATGCTGACACGGGCGCCTTTATCCGGCGGCGTTTTGGTTAACCCAAGCGGTGAAAGATATAAAGGCTGCGGCATATAGTGACTAAAAAATAGTAAATCAATCACGGTGTATCATGAAAAAAACTTTTTTGCCCGGCTTTCTTGCGTTGATGCTTTTTACCCACACAGCACAGGCCCAAACATTTGAAGCATGGTTGCAGGATTTTAAAGGAGAGGCGCGAGGGCGGGGCATCTCCGAAGCGTTATTAAACGAAGCGCTGGACGGCGTGACGCCGAATGAAAGGGTGTTGGAACTGGATACGAAACAACCCGAAAGCACTAAAACGTTTGAAGAATATCTCGCCGGGCTGGTTACCCAGAAACGCATCAATGCCGGGCGCGAGGCGTTGGCGGCGAATAGTGCGCTGCTGGGCAAAATCAGCAGCCGGTATGGCGTGCAGCCGGAAGTGATTGTGGCGCTGTGGGGTGTGGAAACCAATTACGGCGACAATACCGGTAATTTTTCTACCATCGAGGGCCTGGCGACATTGGCGTATGACGGCCGGCGCAGCCAGTATTTCCGTACCGAGTTAATGAACGCGCTGCGCATTTTGCAGGCGGGGCATATCCATGTGGATGATATGACCGGCTCGTGGGCGGGCGCCATGGGGCAATGCCAGTTTATGCCTTCGAGTTACCTGAAATATGCAGTGGATTATGATAATGACGGCAAAGCCGATATTTGGAATACGCAAGCCGACGTGTTCGCCTCCATCGCCCATTACCTTTCGCAAGAAGGTTGGGATGGCGATGACTCGTGGGGAGTGGAAGTGTCGGTACCGGACAATTTCTCCGGTGAAAGCGGTTTAAAAATCACTAAATCTCTGGCGGAATGGAAACAACGGGGCATTACACTGGCTTCGGGCGAAGCTTTGCCAGACAGCCGCAAGCAGGCATCGCTGGTATTCCCCGATGAGCAGCACACGGGGGCATTTCTCGTCTATAATAATTTCCGCACTATCATGCGGTGGAACCGTTCGCGTTATTTTGCTGCTGCGGTAGGAATATTATCTGATAAAATAGCCGCGCGGTAACAACAAAGAAACTCCCTCCCCCCTTGTGGGGGAGGGTTGGGGTGGGGGGGAGCGTGCAGTAAGAAATAAAAGCAAGGGAGTATTTCCAACCCCTTCCCCTAACCCCCTCCCACACAGGGAGGGGGGAAAAGTAAGCACAAGGCTAATTATGAAAACACAGAATAACAATGAACAGTCCTACAGCACATCGAGAGATATCCCCTCCCCCATAGGGAGAGGGTTAGGGTGGGGGCTGGGTCGAGGCACAAGCACGCCCCCCTCCCAACCTCCCCCCTGTGGGGGGAGGGGTAGCGCGCCGAAGCCAGGGAAAAAATTAATTCCTGGGAAAGCTATATGGATACTATGCGGCGTCGCGTCATTGCTGGTGCTGGCGGGCTGCGGTAGCACCTCGCATGTGCCGCGCGGGGTGAAGGTGGGAAAGCCCTATACGGTGGATGGGCAAACCTACACTCCGGGGGTAGATATTTCCTATGATAAAGTGGGCACGGCTTCGTGGTATGGTCCAGGCTTCCATGGCGGGCGCACCGCCACAGGTGAAGTATATGACCAACATGCGCTGACTGCCGCACACCCTACCTTGCCGATGCCGTCGCTAGTGCGGGTGACTAACCTCTCCAACGGCAAGAGCGCGGTGGTGCGCATCAACGACCGCGGGCCATTCAAGGGTGGGCGGATTATCGACCTTTCCAAAGCCTCAGCTGAAGCGCTCGGTTTTAAAGGCCTGGCGCAGGTGCGGGTGCAATACCTGCCGCAGGAGACAGCAGAATATATCGCCAGCCTGGGCGTGGCGGTGCCCCCGGAAATGCAATATAACCGCGTTGTCGCGCAGGTGGATGATTCGGCGCAGGATATTGATGAAGATACTGAGACATTATCTTCCGTTGGGTTGGTAGATGAAAGTACGGCTACAATTGCGCCGCTGGCCAGCATTACTGCCAGCGACATTGATGCGCCAGCGGTGCAACCCCCCATAACGACCGCCCGAGAGGAATATGCGCAAACATCGTCACCCGGTGGCAAATTGCAATATTATATCCAGGCGGGGTCTTTCAGCTTAAGGGAAAATGCTGGCAAGCTCCTCAACCGGCTTGCATCCATCAGCTCGATGGCTATAAAACCGCTGGCAATACAGGAAGTAACGGTGGCGGAAAAAACATTTTACCGCGTGCGCGTAGGCCCGATCGCGTCGAACGATTTGGCCAATGACATGCTGGAAAAAATACGCTCTACCGGTGCAACTGAAGCCAAACTTGTTTTAGATTAAACCTCTACACTTCTCTCTCTCCCCTTGTGGGGGAGGCTGGGGTGGGAGGTAAGGTGCGATAAGGAAAATGGGAGAGTTATTTCTACCACCCTCTCCCCCTAACCCCCCTCCCACAAGGGGGGGGAGAAAAGATGGTGAATAAATTTATTTAAGGAGAAAGACTGTGCGTACTATTTTTACTTCGTTTTTCTGTTTTGCGGCCGTGTGTGTATTTCTGGCCGCACAGGCCGGCGCGATTGAGACCAAGGCCAAGCAGGCGATTCTGGTCGATGACACCACCAACACCGTGCTGTTTCAAAAAGACGCCGAAACACTCATGCATCCTTCGTCCATGAGCAAATTGATGACACTGTATGTGCTGTTTAAGCACCTGAAAGAAGGCGGGCTGCAGCTTACCGACCAGTTTTCGGTAAGCGAGAAAGCGTGGCGCACGCAAGGCTCGAAGAGCTTCGTAGCTATTGGCTCTACCATTGCTATCGAAGATTTGATCCGCGGCATCATCATCCAATCGGGCAACGACGCATGTATTGTGGTGGCAGAGGGGCTGGCGGGCAGCGAGGAAGCCTTCGCACAGGAGATGAACAAAACAGCAAAAGAGATCGGCCTGCTGCACAGCAATTTTGACAATGCCACAGGCCTGCCGGACGAAAAACATTTGATGAGCGCGTATGACCTGGCATTGCTGGCACACCATGTTATCCACGATTTCCCGGAATATTATCATTATTTTGCTGAGTTGGAATTTACCCATAACAATATCACCCAGCATAACCGCAATACATTGTTGCACAGTAACATCGGCGTGGATGGGCTGAAAACCGGGCATACCGAGGCGGGTGGCTACGGCATTACCGTATCCGCCCTGCAGAACGGTCGCCGCTTGATTGCCGTAGTGAACGGGCTGGGGAGTGAAAATGAACGTGCGGCGGAAGCGGAGAACCTTATCCGCGCCGGCTTCCGTGATTATGAGATAAAAACGCTGGTGGCGAAAAACCAACCGGTTGGCGAGGCTGAGGTGTGGTATGGTGCCGCGCCTACCGTAAAGCTGGCAGCGGCGGAAGATATTATCCTCACCCTGCCGCGCATGGATAAAACCACCGCGCGCCTTACCATACGTTACAACGGCCCGTTGGCGGCGCCCGTTCCCAAGGGCAGCCATGTGGCGGATTTGGTAGCCGAGATTCCCGGCGCGCCGCCCAAAACCGTGGCGCTGCTGGCGGCGGAAGATGTAGAACAACTGCGTTTCTGGCAGCGTATTGTGCCCAACCTTATGCACCTGTTTGGGCGGCCGTGAGCAGGGGATTATTCATCACGGTTGAAGGCGGGGAGGGGAGCGGCAAGACCACCCAGGTCCGCCTGCTGGAGAAATCCATCACCCAGGCAGGGTATGAATGTGTGCTCACCCGGGAACCAGGCGGCACACCTGGCGCAGAAGCTATCCGCGAATTATTGGTGAAGGGCGAAGAAGCAGCGTGGAACCCCGTATCTGAAACGCTCCTGTTTTATGCCGCACGCAGCGAGCATGTAGAAAAGCTTATCTTGCCGGCGCTGGCACAAGGGAAAATACTCCTTTGCGACCGCTTTAATGATTCCACATTGGTCTATCAAGGATATGCGAAAGGGCTGGGTGAGGCGTTTGTTGAAAATATTAAAAATCTTACCATTGGCAAACTTGCGCCCCACGCCACCATTATACTTGATATCGATGTGGGGCAGGGGCTGGCACGCACACAAGCGCGCAACAATAATGAAACGCGTTTTGAAAATATGGCGCAGGAATTTCACCAGAAAGTACGTGACGGTTTTCTGACGATCGCTAAAAAAGAGCCGGGGCGCTGCCTGGTGGTCGCCGCTGCCCAAAGCGAAGCCACCGTACACAAGGCGATTATCGCCGGGCTGAATGAGAAATTGGGCTTGTCATTGCCAGCCGTAACGGCGTAGGCTGTACGCGAGCTTAGAAAATCCGGGTGAGGGAAGCTTTTTCGCCCTCACCCGGTTTCCTAAATTCGCTGCGCTCATTAAGGAAACCGACTTCTCCCGCAAGCGGGAGAGGTGAGAGTGTGTAGCATCTGCTTGCAAACATCAACTTTACAATACAAATCCATGCCGCCCAGAAACGCCGCTGCCCTCGAGCCCGAAATTGCATTGCCGGAACCACGCGATAACACCGAGTTGTTCGGGCATGAAGATACCGAAAAATTCCTGCTGAATTTATGGTATTCAGGACGTATGCCGCATGCCATTATTTTGGCGGGTGGCAAAGGAATCGGCAAGGCCACACTGGCTTACCGGTTCGCGCGGTTTGTACTATCACCGTCGTCTGAAACCGGTGGCGGCTTGTTTTCCATGCAGGCGGATTCGATGCATATGGCGGCGGAAGACCCGGTGTTCCGGCGTGTATCATCCGGCAGCCACGCCGATTTACTGGTGCTGGAACCGGCGTTTGACGCCAAGAAAGACGAGTATAAAAAAGAAATTGTGGTGGAGGATGCGCGCCGGGTGGGCGAGTTCCTCTCCCTCACCCCCGCCGAGGCGCAGTGGCGGGTGGTGGTGATCGATAGTGTCGACGACCTCAACCGCAACGCCGCCAATTCGCTGCTAAAAATACTGGAAGAGCCGCCTTCGCAGGCGCTTTTGCTGCTGGTGTGCCATAACCCGGGCAGATTGCTGCCCACCATACGCTCGCGCTGCCGGGTGATAAAACTTAAGCCCCCGCAGCAGCAATCGTTTGAACAAGTGCTTAAATTGCTGCTGCCGGATGTTACAATGAAACAGGCCGGTTTGCTGGAATATCTGGCCGATGGTTCGGCGGGGCTGGCGGTGGATATTTATAAATCAAACGGCATCATGCTATATGAAGAATTAATAACATTGGTAGGGGCGCCTAATATGCAGCACATCCAGGAATTTACCGAAAGCGTTGCCGGAAAAAACAACCTGCTGTGGAAAACGGCGATGCGCCTGGTGCAGGTGCTGCTGTCGCAAACTATCCGCCATGCCTCAGGCGACAAGACGGTGCAGGAGATAGCGGCGGGCGAGCATGAAGTAATTGCACGGCTGCTGGCACTTAAGCCGCTTGATTACTGGTTGCAGTTATGGGAAAAAACAGGTGAGCTGTATAATGATGAGGTGCGGATACATCTTGACCGCAGGCAGGCGATGATTAGCATTTTACATGGGTTTGAGGGGATAATTCCTGCATAATAACCACTTCTCCCTCCCCCCTTGTGGGGGAGGGCTGGGGCGGGGGGATAAGAAATATGATAATTTAGTAGGAGAATGTGTTGGCCAAAGGCAATTTTTATATTACCACCCCGATTTATTATGTGAACGACAAGCCGCATATCGGCCATGCCTATACGTCTGTAGCGTGTGATGTGATGGCGCGGTTCATGCGCCTTGACGGGTATGAGGTAAAATTCCTCACCGGCACCGACGAACACGGCCAGAAAGTTGAAAAATCGGCCGCGGCGGCGGGTATGGCGCCCAAGGCGTTTGTCGATAGCGTGTCGCAACATTTCCGCGAGCTAACGAAGACGATGAACATCAGCAACGATGACTTTATTCGCACTACCGATGCGCGGCATATCCAGGCGGCGCAAGGTTTATGGAAAAAAATGCAGGCGGGCACAGCGCCGGACGGCAGCCATAATATTTATAAAGGTAATTATGGGGGCTGGTACGCGGTGCGCGACGAGGCATATTATCAAGAATCTGAACTGATGGAAAAAGATGGAAAAAAAATCGCCCCTTCCGGCGCCGAGGTGGAGTGGGTGGAGGAAGAAAGTTATTTCTTCGCACTGTCAAAATGGCAGGAAAAATTATTGGCGTTTTACGATGCTAACCCCGATTTTATTGCCCCCGCCAGCCGCCGCAATGAGGTGATTAGCTTCGTGAAGGGCGGCTTGAAAGATCTTTCTATTTCACGCACTACTTTTAAATGGGGCATCCCCGTGCCCGGCGACGACAAGCATATTATGTATGTATGGCTGGATGCGTTGACGAATTATATGTCGGCTGTGGGATACCCCGATACGAACGAAGCCGAGTTCAAAAAATTCTGGCCGGCAGATATCCACATGGTGGGTAAAGATATATTACGTTTCCACGCCGTGTATTGGCCAGCGTTTTTGATGGCAGCAAATGTGGCCGTTCCCAAGCGTGTATTTGCCCATGGCTGGTGGACAATCGAGGGCGAAAAAATGAGTAAGTCGCTAGGCAATGTGGTGGTGCCCGCCGAGCTGATGGCCGAGTTCGGCCTCGACCAGACACGTTATTTTCTGCTGCGCGAAGTGCCATTCGGCAATGACGGAAATTTTTCCCGCACGCGCATGGTGCAGGTGATCAACTCAGACCTGGCGAACAATATCGGCAACCTGGCGCAGCGCACACTCTCCATGATCAACAAAAATTGTGAGGGTAGGGTGCCCGCCTATGGAGCCACACTACGCGAGGTAGATAAACAATTGCTTGAAAAAACCCAGGTCACGCAGGCAGGCAGCGGTGAGGAAGCAACCAAAAAAATGCGCGATTGCCGGTTTGGTGAACTGATTGGCGATATATTGGATATGGCGTCTTATGCGAATGAATATATCGACAAAGAAGCACCGTGGACGCAGAAAAAGGTGAATTTGGAGCTGATGAATACGATTTTATACCACCTGGCAGAGGCCATACGGTGCATAGGCATTATGCTACAACCCTTTATGCCTGCCGCTTCCGCGCAGATACTCGACCAGTTGGCCGTGCCGGCGGGTGAACGCGCTTTTATGCATCTGTCGCCCACCTTTGCCTTAAAACCCGGCACCGCCCTGCCCGCACCGCAAGCTGTGTTTCCCCGCATAGTGGAGAAAGCGGCATGAAGGGTCTTTTTTTATACTCCCCCCTGGAGGGGGAGTCGAAAATTGCGCAGCAAATTTCGGTGGGGGGGCAAGCGATCGTGTACGAAACGCCCCACGCCTCGCTATGCTCGGCCGCTCCCCCTCCAGGGGGAAGCTGATTTATGCTCGTCGACTCGCACTGCCACCTAAACTTTCCCGACTTTAATGACGATCTGGATGGGGTGATAGAACGCGCCCATGCAGGTGGAGTGCAGGTGATGCAGACCATTTGCACCGACCTGGCCGAATTTGAAGAAGTAAGGGGTATCGCCGAAAAATATGAAGGTGTGTATTGCTCGGTGGGTGTGCACCCCAATGAAGCCGGAAATATGGCGGTAGCCAAGGCGGAGGAGTTAATTGTGCGCACCGCCCATGCCAAAGTGATAGGCATTGGCGAAACGGGGTTGGATTACCATTATGAAAATAGTCCGCGGGAAATTCAAAAAGCCAGTTTTCGCGCCCATATTGAAGCGGCGCAGGAAACCGGACTGCCGGTGATCGTGCATAGCCGTGACGCGGATGAAGATACAATAGGGATACTTGCGGAAATGATGGCAAAAAAGCCATTTATGGGGTTAATCCATTGCTTTACTTCTACGCAATATCTGGCTGATAAATCAGTTGAACTTGGGTTGTCCATTTCGTTGTCTGGTATTATTACCTTCAAAAACGCCCAAAGTATCCGCGATGCGATAAAAGCCGTGCCTATAGGGCGCTTATTAGTGGAAACGGATGCACCTTATCTGGCGCCCGTTCCGCACCGGGGCAAGCGAAACGAACCGGCTTTTACTCAATATACAAACCGTTGCCTGGCAGAAATTAAGGGGATTAGTGAAGAAGAATGTGCCCAGGCGACGAGCGATAATTTTTTCCGGCTTTTTAATAAGGCAAAGCGACCAAATGTATGAAAGTCACCATTTTAGGCTGTGGCTCATCTTCCGGCGTACCTTTAATTGGGTGCGGTTGCGTAGTATGCACATCCAACAACCCCAAGAACATACGTGGCAGGGTTTGCGTTTTAGTGGAAGATGAAGGCATAAAGATATTGATTGATACCCCGCCAGATCTGCGCCAGCAAAGCCTGCGGCATAATATTACCAAGATTGATGCCATCCTTTACACCCATGCACATGCTGACCATTGCCATGGCATTGACGATGTGCGTAATTTTAATTTCCATACCAATGGTTCAGTAAGGGCGTATGCTGATAAGGAGACGATTGAAGAGCTTAAAATGCGGTTTTCCTATGCATTTTTGCCGCCCAAGCAAGAGGTGGGCTGGTTTCGCCCAAGTATAGAAATTAATGAAATAAATACAGCGCCATATAAGCCATTTTTAATAGGCCATCTTAAGATTATCCCGTTTGAACAAAGGCACGGTAAAGGCCATAGCCTGGGCTTTCGCATCGGGAATTTTGCCTATTCGACGGATGTCGATTTTCTACCCGAAAAGTCTTTCGAGGCGTTGGATGGGGTAGAGGCCTGGGTGGTGGATTGCCTGCGCTATAAACCAGCACCAACCCATGCACACCTGGAAAAAACGCTCGAATGGGTGGCACGCATAAAGCCGCAGCGTGCCGTGCTGACCCATATGGGACACGAGTTTGATTATGATAAGCTGGCGGGTGAGCTTCCACGGGGGATAGAGCCGGGATATGATGGGTTGGTGCTAGAGCTTTAAACTATAGCTATTTGTATTATAAATCTATTATTATTTTCCATAATATATATTATACGATATTTTAATGGAGGTAGAAAGGCTATGAAGCTAGTAAAGCTGGTTATGTTTTTGCCAAGATGTTGGGAAGATATACCCTACTTCACTGCTTCCCTAATCAATATAGCGGATACGAAGCATGATACCGGTGCTACGCCCAACAATATCGCCACGAGGATTTTAAACGCAGTGAAGGAAAGCGCCGGCTCTTGCGCTATGTTGGAAATGGCGCTGCTGCCGAAAATCAGTGGCGGGATAAAGAGTGGCATAGTAAGCAGCGAAAGCAGCACCCCTGCCCGATTATTTCCCAACACCAGAGCCGCCCCCAGCGCGCCAATAAATGTGATGCAGGCGGTGCCGAGCAGCAAGGAGACCATGAGCGGCTTAATGGTTTCCGGCGACATATGCAGCATTAGCGCTAATATGGGCGATGCCACCACGAGCGGCAGTGCATTCGCCACCCAACCAGCCAGGCATTTGGCGAGCACCACCCACTCTAACGGCAGCGGCAGCAGCAATAATTGCTCGAGGCCGCCATCTTCATAATCATGCTGAAAAAATGCGGGGAAACCGAGCGTCAAAGCCAGTAGCGCCGTTACCCATAAAATGCTGGCAGCCATTTCCTGCAGTTTTTGCGGTTCGGAGCCGATGGCAAGCACAAAAAGCACCACCACCACGGCATAAAAAGCGAATATGTGCAACGCCTGCCCGCCTTGGCAGAAAGCCAGTTTTACGTCACGGCGGAAAATAATAAAAAACGGGTTATGCATAATCGCTCACATTCAGCACATTCGCGTTCGCAGGGAAATTGGCGCCGTGGGTAGCGAGTACCACCATGCCGCCCTGCTTGCAGCGCGTGGCAATAAGCGCATCCAGCAAATTTACGGCGTGCGCATCCAGGTGGGTGGCGGGCTCATCAAGCAACCATACCAGGCGCGGCGTGGTGATAAGGTTGGCCAGCGCAACCCTTCTCTGCCAGCCGGCGGAAAGCAAGCGGCAGGGCATGTCGGCGATTTCTTCCATTTCAAAATAATTTAGTGCGGCAGGAACCAACATGAGCTCACCACGTAACTCGGCCCAGAAGCGCAGATTCTCATAAACGGACAATTCCGGCTTTATGGCGTTGGCGTGGCCGATATATAAAAGCGATAATAAATATTCCTCATTCGATGTAATATTTTTATCGCCGAAGCGTACCTGCCCGGCGCTAGCACTTTCCAGCACATTGGGATCCTAAGCTTAGAATTCCACGTGGACAAGTTGTCG
>JADMIO010854400.1_pt1 | contig 72611 bp, 62 predicted proteins | sample 8958161 | NCBI WGS metagenome assembly JADMIO01 (sample SAMN16585339, study PRJNA669376) | soil metagenome | isolation source: Crop rotation soil | place: USA: Cullars Rotation, Alabama | collected 2011 | reverse complement strand
CGACAACTTGTCCACGTGGAATTCTAAGCTTAGGATCCCAATGTGCTGGAAAGATATAGTGTCGCTCTGGATGGTATCGCTTGGCCGGCCCATCCCAGGACGGACCGAAAAACGTCACCACAGAGCTGACGACACCGCGCAACAGCGAGATAAGGACGGGCCTGTTCATCACGAATGCTCCTTCGGCGCCGAGTCGCGAACCACCCAGTTATTGCGGTGCGAATCGAAATGAATGCCGCGAAGCGCGAGATCGCGCCGCATCCGGCGCACCTTCGAGTCGGCGATAGCCTCGATCATGGTCTTCAGACAGCCATTGACGCGCCGCAAAGCGCTGCGCATCCGGTTGCCGCTTACATGCGTTCGGGCAAACCGGTAATCGCCCGAAGACTCCTCGTGGAATTTGTCGTCGCCGGTAAGTGAGTGGGCCATCCTGCATCTCCACGGTTCGCCCGGCGTGGCGGGCGCCTGCTGCCCAAGATGCGGACGACCGCATAGGAAATCGAGGCGACGGCCTCCCTCCTCTCATAGGGACGGCATAAGTACCGGCCGGAACGCCGTTTCGTTCGAATTCCTATATTCCCACTATGCGATGCCCCATCGGTTCGTCTCGAATTCCTATGGCGTTGCGCTCACATCATGGACACTGGATTCATGAGGAGGCCGCGATGGCCGCGATCGCTTTCAACACCGCACAGCGTGCGGCGGAACGGCTCGAGGCCGTGCTGACAGCCGTGGGTGAGAAGTTCGATGTGTTTGTCAGCTACCAGATGCAGCAGGCGGCGGCCGAGGCCGAACCGACCCGCGCTCCGCCGAACGGCGAACCCGCGGACGCCGCCACGCCGTTTCGGCCGCTTGATGCCGGCATCGTCAGCGAAGCCATTCCGGCATTCTTTATCGGCCGCAATGGAGACGGCTTCTGGGTTGCCCGCGATGCGAAGGGGCAGATCGGCGGACTGTTCCTGCTCAAGGCTTCCGCGGTGTCATTCGCAAGGACACAGAGCGGACCTGTGGGATGCGCGACGATCTTCCCGACCGAGAGGTTCGAACTCGACCTGGAGAACAGCGGCAATCCGCTAATCCCCTATCTGCGGCCGTTGATGCCCCTTGCGCTGCATTTGCAGCGGCGGGCCACCGCCGGTGTCGGACAAATCACATCCGCGATCGAGCGCTGCAAGAAAGCTTGAACATGACCCTGTTAGCGCACACTGGCCGCCCTTTCGAGCGGGCTCCCTATTCATCGGCAAAACGCGAGCAGACGGGCGCGGCGAGCGCCCACCTCGCAATGATCAAGCGTGTCTGCCTGATCGCGCTGACCTCGTCGCTGGCATTATGCGCCGTCGGCGGCATCATCGCTTTAAAGACGGCGGCGTATCTCTCGCACTTTACCCATTGACGCAGGGGCTGAACGCCGGCTGCACACGGCGACGACATCGGCGAAAGCCCCGATTGCATTGACGGCAGAATGGCCGGTGCTAGCCTTCGGAAAACGTTGCCTCAAGGCAAGATTCGGCCACGATCATTGAGGGACGCAAACCATGGACGTAGCAGCCACAACCGTTGGAACCACCACGCCTGCCAGCTCCGAAGGTGTCGTCGCGGCCGGTGTGTATGTCGATGGCCGGCGCGTCGCCAACATCGCCATTGAAGAAGCCTCGAACTGGCGCAGCAAGCCGGGCCACGTGGTGTGGATCGGCCTGCATGAGCCGGATATGGCCCTGCTGAGCAGCGTGCAGCGGCAGTTCGAACTGCATGATCTCGCCATCGAGGACGCCGACCACGCCCATCAGCGGCCGAAGATCGAGCAGTATGGCGATGCGCTATTCATCGTGGCGCGCACCGCGCAGCTCGACGGCGACGGCATCGCATTCGGCGAGACGCATCTGTTCGTCGGTGAAGGATATATCGTGTCGGTCCGGCACGGCGCCTCGACGTCCTACAAGTCGGTGCGCGAACGATGCGAAAGCTGTCCTCGGGCGCTGGCGCGGGGCGAGGACTACATTCTCTACGCCATCCTCGACTTCATCGTCGACAACTACTCCCCGGTGCTCGAAACCATTCAGGAGGAAGTCGAAGCGATGGAAGCGCAGGTGCTCGCCAGCGCCATGACGCAGGCGCAGATCCAGCGCCTCTATTTGCTCCGGCGCGACTTGTTGCGGCTGCGCAATGCGGTTGGGCCGCTGGTGGAAGTCTGCCGCCGGCTCGAGCACGACAATCTGCCGATGGTGCGATCCACAATGCAGCCGTTGTTTCGCGATGTCACGGACCACGTCCGGACGGTGCAGGAGCGAATCGACTCGCTTCGCGAGGTGCTGGCGTTTGCCTTTGAGGCAAGCCTTCTGGTCGGCCAGGCACAGGAGACCGCGGTGTCCAAGAAACTGGCGTCATGGCTCGCCATCATCGCGGTTCCGACGGCGATCGCCGGCATCTACGGCATGAACTTCAAGCACATGCCGGAACTGGAGTGGGAATATGGCTATTTCAGCGTGATCGGCACGATCCTGCTGGTATGCGCAGCCCTATTCTGGCGGTTCCGGCGCGTCGGCTGGCTATAAACTGATGAACCGAAGACCGCATTTTCCCGACGCAAACCGGTACCCACCCCGCCGCTCGCCATCCTCGATGCCTTAACCCAAGCCAAACGAATCAGTGCACCGCAGAACCAGGCCAGCGTTCCAGTCCCGCCATCCGTCACCCCATTCTTCGAGCCAATTTGTAGCGAGAATTTCGGCTAACAGCCGGGTTTTCCAAGGACAAAGCGGGTATTTTCCTCGCGCGGGAAGGTATAGAATGTCGAGGAGCCCGCGATCAGGCCGGCGAGCGGATATCATGACTGCCAAATCGATTAGCCGAATTGTCATAGCTTTGGTCGCTATCCTTGCGACCGGCGGCATTGTCTTCGCCATCCAGTATTTTCATCGCGGACCGCCGGCCGATGCCAGCGCGGCTACCGCTACGACGACGGATGCAAAACCGGCCGCGCCGAATCAGAAGCAAGCGGCGCTCGCCGCGGCTCAGTCGGCAACGGATGCTCTGGTGTCCTCGCTCGGCGGGGTGTCGCCGCTGCCACCGCAAAGCAACGACGGCGTCCCAACATTCGACGTCGCCCGCGTCGAACCATCGGGTGATGCTGTCATTGCCGGCCGGGCGGCGCCGGGTGCGACGGTGGAACTGCTGCGCAATGGCGAACCGCACGATCGCGCCGTCGCCGATCAGTCCGGTCAATTTGTCATGGTGGTACCGCGGCTTCCGTCAGGCACTTACGACCTGACGCTGCGCGCGAGGCAACCGGACGGCAAGCAGATCACGTCAAAGCAGAGCGTGGCCGTTGTACTTGAGCCGCAGGCAACGGACCGGCCCGTCGTCGCACTGATGACACCGGACAAGCCGACCGTCGTGCTGTCGCAGCCGGGTTCGGCAAAGCCTGGAGGCGCATCGGCTGTGGTCGTCGAGGCGGTCGAGGTCGATGCAGGCGGCAAATTCCATGTCAGCGGCCAAGCACGGCCGAATACGGCGGTAAGGCTCTATCTCAACGATGCGCTTGTCGCGTCGGTGACGTCAGGCGCCGATGGACGCTTCGCGGTCACGATCAATGAAGGCGTTCGTCCCGGCAGCTACCGCGTCAGGCTCGATGAAGTGGAAGCGAATTCCGGCAAGGTAAGCGCCCGAGCCGAAGTGCCGTTCAATGTTCCCGACAAGTCCGTCACCGGGTCGGTGGCCGAAGCCGCCACGACGTCGAAGCGTTCGGAATCCGGCGGGCCGCAACTCGCGGCAGCCGGCGGCACCGGCGTGTCGGGCGACTCGTCATCGACCGTGGTCGTGCCGAAGATCTCGACCACGACTGTGTCCCGCGGCGACAGCCTCTGGCGTCTCAGCCAGCTCACCTATGGCGCCGGCACGCGCTACGCCGTCATCTACAAGGCCAACAAGGAACAGATCCGAAACCCCAATATGATCTATCCGGGTCAGATTTTTGTCATGCCTGCGAAGTGAGGCGAGCTTGCCGGGCTCCGCCCGTCATTGCGAGCGTCGCGCAGCAATCCATCTATCCGCATATGCTGCACTACGGATTGCTTCGCTTCGCTCGCACTGACGGCTGATAGACCTACTCAGCCGCCGACTGCAGCTCGACCTTCGCCGCGCGCACCGCGCAGAACTTGAATTCGGGGATCTTCCCGAACGGATCGAGCGCCGGGTTGGTCAGCAGGTTCGCCGCCGCTTCCGCGTAGCAGAACGGCATGAACACCATGTTCTCCGGCACGTCGCGGTCGGAGCGTACCTTGACCTCGACGGCGCCGCGACGGGTTTCCAAGCGGATGAAATCGCCGGGCCAAACGCTTAACCGCCGCATGTCCTTTGGCGACATGAACGCCACCGCCTCCGGCTCGATCTGGTCCAGCACGGATGCGCGCCGGGTCATCGAACCGGTGTGCCAGTGTTCGAGCACGCGCCCGGTCGAAAGCACCATCGGATATTCGGCGTCGGGCACCTCGTCCGGCGCGATCACCTTGGCCGGCACGATCTTGCCGCGGCCGCTCGCTGTCGGGAAACCGGTGGTAAAGATGATCTCGTTGCCGGGCTTGTCGGAAGCGTCGACCGGATAGGTCACGGCGCCCTCGCGTACCAGACGGTCCCAGGTGATGTTCTTCAGCGACGGCATCACTTCCGTCATCTCGGTGAAGACATCGGCCGGGCCGTCGTAGTTCCACGGCAGGCCCATGCGCTTGCCGATCTCCTGGATGATCCAGAGATCCTGCCGCGCATCGCCGGGCGGCTTGATCACCTCGCGCGCGAGCTGCACGCGGCGGTCGGTATTGGTGAAGGTGCCGCTCTTCTCGGCAAAGGCCGAGGCCGGCAGGATGACGTCGGCGTGGAACGCGGTTTCGGTGACGAAAAGATCCTGCACGACCAGATGGTCGAGCATCGCCAGCGCCCCGCGCGCATGCTGCAGGTCGGGATCCGACATCGCGGGGTTTTCGCCCTCGATATACATGCCGGTGATTTCGCCGGCATGGATCGCGTTCATGATCTCGACCACGGTCAAGCCGCGCACGGGATCGAGGTCCTGATGCCACAGCTTTTCAAACGGCTCGCGCAAATCAGTACGGCCGACCGGCTGGTAGTCCGGCAGAAACATCGGAATCAAACCGGCGTCGGAAGCGCCCTGCACGTTGTTCTGGCCGCGCAGCGGATGCAGCCCGGTGCCGGGACGGCCGACCTGCCCCGTCGTCAGCGCCAGCGCGATCAGGCAGCGCGCGTTGTCGGTGCCGTGGATGTGCTGGCTGATGCCCATGCCCCAGAAGATGATCGAAGACTGCGAGCGCGCGTAGACCCGCGCGACTTCCTTCAGCGTCTCGGCGGGAATGCCGCAGATCGCTTCCATCTTCTCCGGCGGGAAATCCTTGATCCGCTCGGCGAGTTCGTCAAAGCCTTCGGTGTAGCCCGCGATATATTGCTGGTCGGTCAGCCCTTCGGTGATGATGGTGTGCAGCATCGCGTTCAGCATCGCGACGTCGCTGCCGGGCTTGAAGGCGAGATGCTTCCAGGCGTGGCGCGACAGCGACTGCCGGCGCGGATCCATCACGATCAGCTTGGCGCCGCGCTTGGCCGCGTTCTTGATGTACGTCGCGGCGACCGGATGGTTCACCGTCGGATTGGCGCCGATCACGATGATGACCTCGGCATCCATCGCGGCCGCAAACGGCGCCGACACCGCGCCCGAATTCAGCCCTTCCATCAGGGCTGCGACCGACGAGGCGTGGCACAGCCGCGTACAGTGATCGACATTGTTGGAGCCGAAGCCGGTGCGCACCAGTTTTTGGAACAGATACGCCTCCTCGTTCGAGCCCTTGGCCGAACCGAAACCGGCCAGCGCCTTGACGCCCTTTTCGTCGCGAATCTTGACGAGACCCTTGGCCGCGATATCCAGCGCCTCTTCCCACGACGCTTCGCGGAAATGCGTGAACGGATTGGCCGGATCGACCTGGTCGTTGGCATCCTTCTTCGCATTCGGCAGCCGCACCAGCGGCTTTGTCAGCCGATGCGGGTGATGGATGTAGTCGAAACCGAAGCGGCCCTTGACGCAGAGCCGGTTGTGGTTGGCTGGGCCGTCGCGGCCTTCGGCGTAGATGACCTTCTCGTCCTTGACCTGATAGGTGACCTGACAGCCGACGCCGCAGAACGGACAGAGCGAATCCACCTTCTTGTCGGCATAGGTAACGCGGGTCTGGTTTTCGTCCAGCATCACCGACGGCATCAAGGCGCCGGTCGGGCAGGCCTGCACGCATTCGCCGCAGGCGACGCAGGTGGACTCGCCCATCGGGTCGTCGAAGTCGAACACGATCTTGGCTTCGTGACTGCGATAGGCCATGCCGATGACGTCGTTGACCTGAACCTCGCGGCAAGCGCGCACGCAGAGGCCGCACTGGATGCAGGCGTCGAGATTGACGCTCATCGCGGGGTGACTGCTATCGCCCTGCCAGCGCTCGGCGGCCGGAAAACGGCTTTCGGTCACCTCGACCTTTTCGGCCCAATGCCAGAATTTCGAGTCGGGATCGTGCGAGGTCGCGCGCGCGGGCTGGTCGGCGACCAGCAATTCCATCACCATCTTCTGCGCCGCGACCGCGCGGGCGCTCTCGGACTTCACCTTCATGCCGACGGTCGGCGTGCGCTTGCAGGACGCGGCCAGCACGCGCTCGCCCTCGATCTCGACCATGCAGGCGCGGCAATTGCCGTCGGGCCGATAGTCAGGCTCCGGCGAATAGCACAGATGCGGGATTTCCTTCTCGTGGCGTTTTGCCACCTGCCAGATGGTCTCGCCCGCGTTGGCCTCGACTTGCTTGCCGTCGAGTTCGAACTTGATCTTGGTCATTCCGCGGCCTCTTTCGGCACGAATTCTTCCGGAAAATATTTAATCACTGACGTCAGCGGATTCGAGGCGGCTTGGCCGAGCCCGCAGATCGAGGCATCGCGCATCGCCTGGCTCAACTGGTCGAGCAGTTCGCGGTTCCAGACCGGGCGCTCCATCAGGATCGCCGCCTTCTGGGTACCGACCCGACACGGTGTGCACTGGCCGCAGCTTTCATCCTCGAAGAATTTCATCAGGTTCAGCGCCGCGCCCTTCACGCTGTCCTGCTCGGACAGGATGACGACGGCCGCGGAACCGATGAAGCAGCCATATTTTTCCAGCGTGCCGAAATCCAGCGGTATGTTGTCCATCGAGGCCGGCAAGATGCCGCCCGACGCGCCACCCGGCAGGTAGGCGCGGAAGGTATGGCCATCAGCCATGCCGCCGCAGAATTCGTCAATCAGTTCGCGCACGGTGACGCCCGCCGGCGCCAGCTTGACGCCGGGATTCTTGACGCGGCCAGAGACCGAGTAGCTGCGCAGGCCGACACGGTCGTTGCGGCCGTGGCTCTTCCACCAGTCGGGGCCCTTCTCCACGATGTCGCGCACCCAGAACAACGTCTCGACATTGTTGATGAGCGTCGGCAGGCCGAACAGGCCAACCTGGAACGGATAGGGTGGCTTGTGCCGCGGCAAGCCGCGCTTGCCTTCAAGACTCTCGAGCAGCGCGGACTCCTCGCCGCAGATATAGGCGCCGGCGCCGCGACGCATGTGAATCCGCGGGCCGCCTGCGGGTAGCTTGGCGATCTCGAGCGGAAGCAACTTGAGAGCGGCAGGATATTCGTCGCGCAGATAGATGTAGACGTCCTCCGCGTCGATGATATGCGCAGCAATCAACGTCCCTTCGAGGAAACGGTGAACGTCGCGGAGCAGATAGAAGCGATCCTTGAACGTACCGGGCTCGCCCTCGTCACCATTGACGGCCATCAGCCGGGGACCCGGCTCGCCCAGCACTGCCCGCCACTTGCGGCCGGTGGGAAAGCCGGCGCCGCCGAGCCCCCGCAGGCTGGAGTCGTCCAGAACCTTGAGAATGTCTTCCTTGCCGATCCGCCCCGCGCGCAAGTCACCAAGCAGCTTGTAGCCGCCCTCGCTGACATAGGTTTCGTAATCGACGTAGGACGGGATGATTGGATGGGTCTCGCCCCGCGCCGCGGTATCGAGGACCTCGGGCGAAGTCGCATTGAGAACATAGCGGTGTCCGACTTCGGCGACCGGCGCGCTGTCGCAGAACCCGACGCAGGGCGCGCGCACCACGCGAATGCCGGGGCCGGCGCTGTCCTGCAATTCTTGCAGCAGCTTTTCCGCACCCATCATGGCGCAGGTCAGCGAGTCACAGACGCGAATGGTCAGCGGCGCGATATCAGGCTCGCCTTCCTTCACCACGTCGAAATGCGCATAGAAGGTCGCAGTCTCGAACACTTCCGCAAATGACAGCTTCATCTCGTCGGCAAGCGCTGCGAGATGCGCCGCCGAGATCTGGCGATACTTGTCCTGGATCAAGTGCAGGTGCTCGATCAGGAGATCGCGGCGCCGCGGCCGGTCGCCGAGCAGAAGCTCGATCTCATGAGCGGCGGTCGGGTCAACCTGGCGCCCCTTCGGCGTCGCCTTGGCCCGCTTCCGTCCCGCGCCCGGATGTTCGAACGCGCGGACCGTTTGTACGTCATGGACAGTCATAGATGGCGTCTCGTTTTCTGGACCTGATTAGATCGACTCTAATCTCTGGTATGCCAGATGCCAAGCGAATTGTGGTGTCTTGATAGGCATTTAAGTCGCTGGCGTGGTTTGGGTACTCTAACACCCGCGGCGAGTCCTCGCCTCCGTGCCGCCTTGTCTGACGGGAGGATGAGACCGCGAAATGACCGCAAGATCAATAAAGCCATCCTATGTGGCGATTGCGAAAGCTTATCGACCGGTTGCGGAAACTGGAGCTGGAAGACGCCGCGGGATGCGCTGTTGGCGCTCCCGCGGCGTCCTCGCGCTCAGAGTATCTTGACGGCGCTTTCCAGCGTCTTCCACACGCCCCAGGCCAGCGGAATGCCGACGAAGGCCCAGAATAGCGCAGCCCTGGCGTCGAGCCCGCCGAACCCGATGCCATAGGAGCCGGACGGACCCGATGCCCCCGCGGTTGCCGTTGCCGCCTGCAGCTTGGCGACCTCGGCATCGCTCATGTGCCATTTCTTATCGACCGGCTTGATCAGGTAGTTGCAGATCAGGCCCGCGATCAGCATGGCGCACAGGATGTACATCGTGGTGTTGTAGAGCTGGTCGCGCGGCACGCCGGCGGCAAGCTGGAACTCGCGGATGTAGTTCACGACCACGGGACCGATGATACCCGCGGTCGACCACGCCGTCAGCAGACGGCCATGGATGGCGCCCACGAATTGCGTGCCGAACATGTCGGCGAGATACGCCGGCACGGTGGCGAAGCCGCCGCCATACATCGACAGGATAATGCCGAAGCCGAGCACGAACAAAAGCTTCGAGCCCATCGCGGCGAAGGTCGGCGCCAGTGCGTAGAGCGCGATGCCGAGGATGAAGAACGTGTAATAGGTGTTCTTGCGGCCGATCTTGTCCGACAGCGACGCCCAGAAGAAGCGGCCGCCGATGTTGAACAGCGAGAGCAGGCCGGCGAAACCGGCCGCGATGCCGGCGATCGTCGCCTTCTGCGTGGCGTCAAGCTGGTTGAAACCGACGTCGGGCAATCCGATCAGCTTGCCGGCGAAGATTTCCTGCAGCATCGGCGAGGCCATGCCGATCACGCCGATACCCGCCGAGACGTTGAGGCAGAGCACCCACCAGATCAGCCAGAACTGCGGCGTCTTGTGCGCGTCATTGAGATGAACGTTGTTCTGCGAGATCATCGCGTTGGCTTTTTCCGGCGGCGTCCAGCCCTCGGGCCGCCAGCCGGCCGGCGGAATGCGATAGCGGAACGCGCCGATCATCATGAACACGAAGTAGATCACGCCCATTGCGACGAAGGTCTCCCAGACGCCGACCGAGGTCGGGGTCTTGAAATAGTTCATCAAGAGATTCGCCAGCGGCGCGCCGATCATGGCGCCACCACCAAAACCCATAATGGCCATGCCCGTCGCCATGCCGCGCCGATCAGGGAACCATTTCACCAGCGTCGACACCGGCGAGATGTAACCGAGACCAAGACCGATGCCGCCGATCACACCCGAGCCCAGCCACAACAGCCACAGCTGATGGGTGTAGACGCCGAGCGCGCCGAGGAAGAGACCGCCGCACCAGCACAGCGCCGAAACGAAGCCCGCCTTGCGGGGCCCGACGCGCTCGAGCCAGCCGCCCCACACCGCCGCGGCAATGCCGAGCAACACGAAGAACAGCGTGTACATCCAGCCCATACTGGCGACCTTCCAGTCGCAGGTGGTGGTGAAGAGTTCCTGCACCAGCGACATGTCGGGGCATGCCTTCGGCGCGCTCAACCCGAGCGCACGCGACAGCGGCAGCCAGAACACGCTGAAGCCGTAGGCCATGCCGATGCAAAGATGAATGCAAAGCGCCGCCGGCGGCACCAGCCAGCGATTGAAGCCGGCGGTGGCTATCGTCCGTTCCTTGTCAAGGAATCCCGTTCCTGCACCGGGGATGCTCCCGGCGCTACTGATAGATGTCATCGCTATTTTCCCCTGCAGCCCACTCCTGAAGCGGGCGTTTCTTTGCCGTCTTCGATCCCTTTGTCGTCAATTATGCAGCGGAAACAGCGCCCATCCTGCTGTTCCACGCCATTCCGGAATGCGCGAGATCGACAAGCGCACTCGAGAAACCCAAACCTTTGATGCAGTGATTGCGCCCGCGGCATTGCCGGCCAATTGAGGTGAGATTGTGCCGGCACGACATGCGTAGCCAACAATTCAGCTCTGCCGCATCGCCGGTCATCGCCCCCTCACTTGCTTAAAAAGAAGTGAGCAATCCATGTGCCAAATGACGCGATACTAGATATCAATGACTTGCAAACGACCGCGTCGCAACAGTGGACAAATTGTCCGGGCGCGTTTGGACAAAATGTCCGAAGGGTTGAACCAAAGTATCAGTCGGCTTCCGGAAGCCACACGCGGAATGTGCTGCCCTTGCCTTGTTCGCTTTCCACCGTGATTTGACCACGCTGGCGCTTCACCAATGTCTGACTGATGGACAAACCAAGGCCGGTGCCTTCACGTCGCTTTGACGTGAAGAACGGATCGAACACCTTCTCGATCATGTCTTCACGCATGCCGATGCCGGTGTCGGACACCTCGATAACGATGCCCGGATTGCCGTCCCGCTCGACATCGAATGACCGCAGTGTAAGGGTGCCGCCGTCGGGCATGGCATGGATCGCATTGACGATCAGATTGATCAGCACCTGCTGCAACTCGTTGCGATTCATCAGGACCAGGCGGGTTGCCCGATCATCCCGGACCACAGCGATGTCGGTCTTGTTCAGGAGATGCTTGACCAGCGGCAGGCAGTCCAGCACGACGCTGCCGGGCGCGTGACGCTCGACATAGCCGGCATATTCTTCCGGCCGCGCAAACTGCAGCAGTTTGGTGACGATCTGGCTGACGCGATGGATCTGTTCATCGATTAACCGGAATTCGACCTTGGCCTTTTCGACGTCAGGGCCGATCACGCTGCGGATGACGTCGAGATTGCCCTGCATCACCGCGATCGGGTTGTTGATCTCATGCGCCACGCCAGCGGTGATTTCGCCGATTGCGGCGAGCTTCTCAGACATGATGAGCTGCTTGGTGGTCGCCTCCAGCTTCAGATTGGCGTGCTCGAGATCCCTGGTTCGCTCGCGCACCCGCGTATTCAACTCCTCGTTCCACTCGCGCAATTGCCGGTCGCGCTCCTGGATCTGGTCGAGCAGGGTATCGAGGTGAAAAGCCACGCGGCCGATCTCGTCACCCGACGCCGGCAACTTGGTGCGGGCGGACAGATTGCCGCTCTCCACCTCGCCGATCGTCGTCGTGACGCGTTCGAGCGGCATGAATATCGACTGCGCCCAGCGCAGGAAGATCGGCACGGTTGCCGCCGTGATCACGATGAATGCGAGCGCGATGATGAGGAGCGTCTCAAACTTCGCGTCGCTGAACGGCTTCTGCAGAAACCCGACATAGAGCATGCCAACGCGCTTGCCATAGGTATCGACCAGCGGCTCGTAAGCGGAGATGTACCAGTCGTTGACGACGAACGCGCTATCCAGCCAGGTACGCCCCTCACCCATGACCGCAGAACGGACCGCCGCCGACACGCGCGTCCCCAGCGCGCGCCGGCCCTCGAACAGCCGGACATTGGTGGAAATCCTGACGTCGTCCAGAAACAGCGTCGCCGTTCCCTGACTGCCCTCCGGCAAGCTGGCCGACTGATAGACGAGGTCGTTGATCGTATCGATGAACTCCAGATTCTGATTGAGCAGAATGCCTCCAACCAACGCCGCCGGCGCGCCGGCGGGGGTCGTCGCCCGGCTCGCCGCATGCACGACCATGCCGTGCGTTTCCGTGCTTCGATCGGTCGGCACCGCGTTCGGCGTCGGCACCAGATCGAGACGGGCGCGTTTGGCGAGATCGGGCGAAATCGCCGCGAGCTCGTCATTGCTGAAGATGTCGATGCCGGCTGACGGCGCTTTCCCCGACAACGCCGAAGCGATGATCGGCCAGTCGCCCTTTGGCCGCCCCGGAAACGCCGGTGACGAGGCGAGGATCTTTCCGCTCGCGTCCATCAGGTAGAGAAAGTCGAGACCGATCTCCTTGCGGGAGGTTTCGAGCAGGTCGCCCACGGCGGACAGCGGGTCGTGCTCTTCCACATCGCGGAAGCGGGCGGAAAGGCCGAGCGCGCGGATCTGAACGCCGGTTTTTTCCAGAATGCGGGCCAGATATTGATGCGCGATGGTGAGATCGCCATGCACCTTCGAAATCAGCGTCGCATCGAACCTCGCGTTCCAGCGATAGACGGCAACGCCGAGCAGGAGCGGCAGGATGACGAACATGGGCAGCAGCGCAATCGCCAGCAGTCGAAAGCGGACGGACCGCCCGCGCGCCGGCTCGTTCATGCTCCTTGCCCGGTCACCCATTCCATAACGCAAGTTTGCGATCGATGGTCTTGCGCGAGATCCCGAGCCGCCGCGCCGCCTCCTCTCGACTGCCGCCGGTCTCCTTCAGCACCGAAAGAATATGCCGTCGCTCCATATCCGCCAGACTGTCGGCGGTGACGGCCTGCCCGTCGTTCCGCGGCCCGGCGAAATCGTCCGGAAACGCGCCGAGGATCAGCGTGCGCTCGATCAGATTGCGCAACTCGCGCACATTGCCGGGCCAGTCGTAACTAGCCAGCGCAGCGCGCACCGGACTGTCGATCGGAACCGGCGGCATGCCGAGCTGTGTCGAGAGCTTGGTCATGAAGATAGTGGCGAGTTCCTGCACGTCGTCGCCGCGGTCTTTCAAGAGCGGCAGATGAATCTGCATGACGTTGAGGCGGTAATACAGGTCAGCGCGAAAGCGGCCCCTCTCGACTTGCTTCTGCAAGTCGGCATTGGTCGCAAAAATAAGGCGAAGATCGACCGGCACTTCACGCTCGGAGCCGACGGGACGGACGCGGCGGTCCTCCAGAACACGCAGCAACTTGCTCTGCATCGGCAGCGGCAATTCGCCGATTTCATCCAGGAACAGCGTGCCGCCATGCGCATAGAGGAACAGGCCTTCGCGGCCGCTGTCAGCGCCGGTGAAGGCTCCCTTGATGTGGCCGAACAGTTCGGCCTCGATCATCTCCGGCGGAATAGCGGCACAATTGACCGGCACGAACGGCTTGTCGGCGCGGTCGGATAGCGAATGAATCGAGCGTGCCGCGACTTCCTTGCCGGTGCCGGATTCGCCGGTCAGCAGGATCGATGTCGGCAGGCGGGCGACGCGGGCGATGGTTTCCCGCACGCTGCGGGTCGCCGGCGACGTCCCGATCAGATTTTCGCGCAGGAACGTGCGATCGGACGAAGCGCGCAGCGCATAGCGCAGCACATAGTTCTCGCGCTGCAGCCGGACCCGGTCGAGACAACGCGCCACCGCGTTCAGTATCTGGTTGGAGCGGAACGGTTTAAGCACGAAATCGACCGCACCGGCGCGCAGCGCCTGGATTGCGGTGTCGAGATCGGCATAGGCCGTGATCAGGATGGCGTCGGCAAAGAAGCCGACGGCCCGCTGCTCTGCCAGCCACTCGACGCCATTCTTGCCCGGCATGATGTTGTCGAGGATGACGACGTCGAACCGGCTCTTGTCCAGCATGCGCGAGGCTTCGTCGGTGTCGGCCGCCTCGGCCACATGCTTGCAACGCGGCCCCAGCGTGCGCACCAGAAAATTGCGCATTCCGGGCTCGTCATCGACGATCAGGATCGAGGCCTGCGCGAGCGCGCTGAATTCGGCACCGCCGGCCGATTTTCCGAGCTTCCCCGCCGGCTCATTGGCCGTGGCAGGGGATACCGCTGCGCTCGCCTTCGATGTCGGGAAGTTCATGCCGGAATTTGTAGGGCCGATCGGCGCACCCGGCAATCGCGCGTCCTAGTGAAGTCGTCTAATTGACGCGCCCGGGTTGTGCCCGCCCGGACGACTCAGGCATTTGGCTTTTCTATCGAGCCATTTGATTTTTCTATCAAAAATACGATACGGCCCTGGCTGCGCTCGGTGATTTCGACGGTGTCGCCGGTCTCGCGAATGAGGTTCGGGATGTCGATCACCGACAGCGGATCCGTGCAGAGCACTTCCAACCGATCGCCGGGCGGCAACGTCTTCAGCGCCTTGCGCGTCTTTAACGCCGGAAGCGGGCATTTCAGCCCGGCAAGATCGAGTTTTGTCGTCGTCATGTATCGAACATGGCGAAGCGTACCTGCTTCGTCAACGGGCGGTCCGTAGGGTGGGCAAAGCGAAGCGTGCCCACCATCTCGCAGCTCGGTGGCTGATGGATGGTGGGCACGTCGCTTTGCTCCTTTGCCCACCCTACGATCCTCGCATCTTCGACGAACATCAGTTGATCAGGCTCGCATAGGACAGGAACCCGACCATCTGGCCGGGCGCGACCTGGGTGACTTCTTCGCCAAGCTCGACCAGGCCGTCGGTATCCGTCAGTGAGGACAGCAAGCCCGCGCCTTCGCGTGGAAACTTTACCGCCTCGAGCCCGCCGTCCGCGGCGTTGCGCAGGGTGACGCGGACATATTCGCGGCGCGCGATCTTCTTCTTGTAGCTGAAGGCGGCGCGAACCGGCAGCGGCAGCAGCGGCTCCGGCCGCGCACCTGATAGCGCGAGAATGGTCGGCCGCACCACGTGGACGAAGGTGACAAAACTCGCCACGGGATTACCGGGCAATCCGATGAACGGGGTGCCGCCGATGATACCCATCGCGACGGGGCGCCCCGGCTTGATCGCCATCCGCCACAGCACCAGGCGGCCTATGCTTTCGACGCTCGCCTTGACGTGATCCTCCTCGCCGGTCGAGACGCCGCCGGTGGTGAGGATCAAATCGTGCGTGCCGGCCACCCCCTGCAGAGCTTTGGCGAGCGACGCACGATCATCCCTGATGATGCCGAGATCGCTGACCTCGCAGCCGAGCCGCGCCAGCATCGCCATCAGCATGAAGCGATTGGAATCGAACAATTGCGCCGCGGCGCGCGTCTCGCCCGGTGATGCCAGCTCGTTGCCGGTGGAGAACACCGCGACGCGAATACGCCTGACGACATCGAGCTGCGTCAGGCCGAACGCCGCGGCAAGTGCAACATCCTGCGGCCGCAGCCGCTGGCCGGCCTTCAGCGCCGCAAAGCCTGACGGAATGTCTTCGCCCGCGGGACGCACATTGGCGCCGGGCTTGAGGCCCGTGGGGAGCACGACCTTGTCACCGTCGACGCGGACGTCCTCCTGCATGAATACGGTATCGGCGCCATCCGGCATCGGCGCGCCGGTGAAGATGCGCATTGCCTGCCCCGGCAACACCGGCGCATTCGAGGAGCCGCCGGCCTGGACCCGCCCGGTGACCGGGAATGCCTGCTCTTCTTTCTGCGGCAGGTCGCGGCTCGAAACCGCATAGCCATCGACGGCGGAATTGGTGAAGGGCGGCAGCGGCAGCGGCGCCAGAATATCGCGCGCGAGAATGCGGCCATCGGCCCGCGCGAGCGTCACCGTCTCGACATCCACGACCGGCGTCACGCGCGTCGCAATGAGACCGACGGCCTCATCGACCGACATCATCGGGCCGCCGAAGGCAAAGCAATCGTCGGACAATTGCGCCATGTGCCTGATCAGCCCTCAGCTTCGCATTTCGCCAGCACGTCTTCGAGCGAGATCGCCGATTTCAGCATCATCGCCGCCACTGCCTCGATATCATCGAGATGGGCGGTCGGCAGCGTGGTTTCAACCGCCGTATCGGTCGCGATTCCAACGATGCCGGGATCGTCGGGGAACAACAGCGGCTTGTCATTCGCGGCGCGATAGACCTCGATCTTGCGGTGCGGTTCACGCTTGAAACCCTCGACGACGACGAGATCGACCCGCGACATCTTGGCCAGCAGTTCCGGCAATCGCGGCTCGGCGGCGCCGCGCAGCTCGCGCATCAGCGCCCAGCGCTGGCTGGACGACACCAAAACTTCGGCCGCACCGGCCTCGCGATGCTTCCAGGAATCCTTGCCGGGCACGTCGACATCGAAAGCGTGATGGGCGTGCTTGATGACGGAAACGCGCAGGCCCTGTTTCTGCAATTGCGGGATCACCCGCGTCAGCAAGGTGGTCTTGCCGGCGCCGCTCCATCCCGCGAGGCCTATCACTTTCATTACGTTCTCCGCTATCCTGGCCGGATCGGGCTAGGCATTCTCCAAAGGTGCTTTATATCGGCTGACAGCCATTGTCATGCTAACCTCCCGGATATGATGAAAATCGAGAAAGCCCCCGCCCCCCTGATCGTACCGAATCCTGAGGATCCGCGGCTGACCGAGCGCGTCGCCGGGACCGACCAGACCGGTGCGGCGGTCGAAATCCGGGTGCCGGTGGAGCGGCCGCTGACGCTGTATCTGAACGCCCAGGAGATCGTCACCATGATGACGATCGGCGACTATCCGGAATACCTCGCGCTCGGCTATCTCCTGAACCAGAACATGCTGAAATACGACGACGTCGTCACCGAGGTCGAATATGACGACGACCTGCAGGTGGTCGTGGTGCGCACCGAGCATCACACCAATTTTGAGGCAAAACTGAAAAAACGCACGCAGACGTCAGGCTGCGCGCAGGGCACCGCGTTCGGCGATCTGCTGGAAGCGGTCGAAAGCGTGGCGCTGCCGAAGGCGGAACTGCGCACGTCCTGGCTCTACCAGATGACGCATGCGATCAACACGATGCCCTCGCTCTATCTGGAAGCCGGCGCGATCCATGGCTGCGTGCTATGCAAGGAAGGCACGCCCGTCTGCTATACCGAGGACGTCGGCCGCCACAACGCCGTCGACAAGATCGCAGGCTGGATCTATCGCCACGGCGTCGATCCCGCCGACAAGATCCTCTACACCACGGGCCGCCTCACCTCCGAGATGGTGATCAAGACGGTGCGGATGGGAATTCCCATTCTCATCTCGCGCTCGGGCTTCACCGCATGGGGTGTCGAACTGGCGCGACAGGTCGGCCTGACGCTGGTCGGCCGCACGCGGGGGAAGCGCTTCATCGCGCTGTCCGGACAGGAGCGCATCGTGTTCGACCAGAACCTCGACTATGTCGAGGAAGAATCGGCGCGGCACAAGCGCAAGGGCGAAGAACGTGACGACTAAGGCAGCGTCAAGAGACGCGCCGGAGATTCCGGGCGTATTGCTCGCCGGGGGCCTCGCGCGGCGGATGGGCGGCGGCGACAAGCCGATGCGCACGATCGCCGGCCGCACCATCCTCGATCGCGTGATCGCGCGCCTTGCGCCGCAATGCGACGGCCTCATTCTCAATGCCAATGGCGATCCGGCGCGCTTTGCGGCGTTCGGGCTTCCGGTCATTGCCGATGGCGTCGCGGACTTTCCGGGTCCCCTCGCCGGCATTCTGGCGGCACTCGATTGGGCGGCGGCCAACCGGCCCGATATAAAGCTCGTGCTCAGCGCCGCCGCCGACTGCCCGTTCCTGCCGCGCGATCTGGTGTCGCGGCTGTACGGCGCACTCGAAGCGGAGAATGCCGAGCTGGCCGTCGCAGCTTCCGACGGCCAGTCCCATCCGGTGATCGGATTATGGAGCGTCGGCTTGCGCGAACAACTGCGCCATGCGCTTGTGGTGGAAGACGTCAGGAAGATTGATCGCTGGACCGCGCGCTACCGGCTCGCCACGGTGACATGGCCGGTCACGCCGCTCGACCCGTTCTTCAACGCCAATACGATGGATGACATTGCCGAGGCCGAGCGGCTGGCTGCGCTGGACGGCGGCTGAACCGCGCGTCGCGGCCAATTCATTTCTTTCGCTTGCCGCGAGTGGCCGTCTTCGCATCCACACTGCTGAGAAATTCCTGCACGGTACTGACCGATCCGGAGTTGGCGGTGACGTACCCGGGAAGCGCGGCAACCGCCTTGTGAAATTCGCTGCCTTTCATCACGCCGAGCACGCGCTGCATCGGCTCGGTCTCCAGAAAGGCACGGCGGCAGACGAAGAAATAATCCTCGGTCAGCAGCCGGACGAAATCGAGCCCGAACTGCCGGGCGGCGGCCTCCACGCCGAAGCTGACGTCGGCCATGCCGCTCGCCACGTAAGCGGCCACCGCGGCGTGGGTGAATTCCATCTGCTGCGCGCCGTTGATCCTGGCCTCGTCGATCCGGTGCAGGGCCAGCAGCTGGTCGAACAGCAGGCGCGTGCCGGAATCATGATCGCGGCTGACGAAGCGGGCCTTGCGGTCGACGATGTCCTTTAGCGACGTGATCTTGAGCGGATTGCCGCGCTTGAGCATCAGTCCCATCTCGCGCGTCACGAAATGAATCACCCGGTCTTCGCGCGGATCGAGCCATTCCCGGCAGGCCTGAACGCTTTGCGCGCGCAGCTCGCCGCGCGGCAGATGCACGCCGGAAAGATCGCAGGCGCCCTGCGCCAGCGACACCAGCGAATTCTGGTTGCTGACATAACGCAGATCGACGCCGATGCCGGATTCGAGGTCGAGCAGCTCGCGCAACTTTGAAACGGCGTAGCCGTGGCTGGCATGAACGCGAATCACGGAAGGCCGCTGGTGCAGGAACGGCTTGATCTCGGTGACGAGTTCCTGCGCGAGATTTTCCAGCTGTGGACCGAGACGGGCCTGCATGCGCTGTCCGGCCCAGACCAGCTTTTCGCCGAACGCCGTCAGCACCGTCCCCTTGCCGCGGCGGGTTTCGACCAGCGGGGCCCCGAAGAACTCGGACCATTGCTCGACCAGGTTCCAGACATGACGGTAGGAAAGCTGGGCGTGGGTCGCGGCGCTGGTGAGTTTGCCGGTGTTTCTGATCTCGTTGAGAATGCCAAGCATCACCACGATCGTTTGCGGGCTGCCCTCCTGCCGGAATCGCCAGACGGTTTCGATCTCGATCTGCAGCATCGGCTTCTCTCCTATGAACTCAACTTCATATGCGGCAACAGCCATAGGCAAATCATATCATATTTACGGCAGCATATTTCTCTCCCACGTTAGGAGCAACAACGGAGGAAATATGATATCCATTGCATATGACTATGCCCGCGAGGTAGCGCCCCCGGTTTCCGCCGCCAGGCCCCGCCTGCTCCTGATCGACGGCCAGCACGTTCCGTCCGCTTCCGGCCGCACCTTCAAAACCCTCAATCCGGCCACCGAGCAGGTCATCGCCACGGTTGCGGAGGGCAATGAAGCCGACGTCGATCGCGCGGTCGCCGCGGCGCGACGCGCCTTCGAAGGCCCCTGGCGCACCATGCGCGCCTCAGAGCGCGGGCAAATCCTGCTCCGGCTCGCCGGCCTGATGAAGCAGCACGCCGACGAAATCGCAGCACTCGAAAGCCTCGATGCCGGCAAGCCGATCTCAGGTGTGTTGCGGCAGGACCTGCCGGCCGCCATCGACACGCTGACTTACTACGCCGGTTGGGCCGACAAGATCAGCGGCGAAGTCGTTTCCACCCGGGATGACGCACTCACCTACACCGTGCGCGAACCGGTCGGCGTGGTGGCCGCCATCGTGCCCTGGAATTTTCCGCTGATGATCGGGATGTGGAAGCTCGCGCCGGCGCTGGCCTGCGGCTGCACCATCGTGATGAAGCCTGCCGAACTGACGTCACTTTCGGCCTTGCGCATCGGCGAACTAGCGCACGAGGCAGGCTTGCCGCCGGGCGTGCTCAATATCGTCACCGGCCCCGGCCGGGTGGTCGGCGACGCCCTGGTCAATCATCCCGATGTGGACAAGGTGACATTCACGGGATCGCCCGGGGTCGGCCGCGGCATCCTGCGCGGCGCAGCCGGCAATTTCAAACGTGTCTCGCTCGAGCTCGGTGGCAAGTCCGCCAACGTCATCTTCGACGACGCCGACATCGAGGCTGCAAGCAAGGCGGCGGCGTCCGGAATCTTCTTCAACGCCGGGCAGGTCTGTTCGGCCGGTTCGCGCGTGCTTGTACATGAGCGAGTCTATGACGAGGTGGTCGAGCGGCTGACGCAGCGCGCGCAGGCGATCCGCATCGGCGACCCCGCCGACCGCGCCACAGCCCTCGGCCCGGTGATCTCCGAAAAGCAGATGAAGAGCATCCTCGACTACGTCGATATCGGCCAGCAAGAAGGCGCGCTTTTGACGACAGGCGGTAGGCGCGTCGGCGACCGCGGCTATTTCATCAGCCCCGCGGTGTTCGCCAATGTCAGGCACGAGATGCGGATCTCGCAGGAGGAAATCTTCGGCCCGGTCGTGAGCGTGATCAAGTTCCGCGACGAGGCCGATGCGCTGCGGATCGCCAACGGCACCGCCTATAGCCTGGCTGCCGGCGTCTGGAGCCGGGATCTCGGACGCGTGCAGCGCTTTGCGAAGAAGGCCAATGCCGGCACGGTCTGGATCAACACCTATGGCTATACCGACGTGCGGTTGCCGTGGGGCGGCGTGCGCGATTCCGGCTTCGGCCGCGAACACGGCTCGGCCGCGATCGACAATTTCACCGAGCCGAAGGCGGTGTGGATGAACCTCAACGTGTGAAAGCGGCGCGCCATGACCTTCGTGGTTCGCCGGGCGATGCGCAGTATCGTCTGGCGAACGCGCGGCCCTGCCGCGCGCCTCACCATGAGGTTAGCAGGCACTTAACTACCTGGAGATTGAAGAATTCGGTCATGATTTCAGCTTCAGATTAATGCAATTTAATCGACTTGCTCATAGCGTTGCCGCGGTGGATTTTGGCGCGAGGCACCGTGGCAATATTCGGACGCAGGAAGCCGGAAAGCTTTACCGAGTTGAAAGAGACCATGTGTCCGACACCGGACGCAGATGGCGTGACCCGCGTCTTCCCCAGCGAACTCTGGGACGATCCCAAAATTGGAACGATACTGCGGGAAGCCGGCTTTGCTCCGGATGACGCGCGCAACATCCTGCCAACAGCAGAGGACTACATCGCTCTCTTCGCCGCGGCCAAGCAGCGGCTGCACGAGCGCACCGAAGCCTTCAACCGCGACATGACGATGCGCCATGGCTACTGCCATGCCGTGCCCTTTCTGGTTATCGACCACACGATCTGGGACGGCGAACATGGTGCGTTCCTGTATGCCCAGATGAACCTTATCGGGTTCGATGAGTGGAACGTACTCATGCTGGCAGGGGACGTACGCACCAAGGAAACCTGTGACCTGGCAGGCCATCCCGGCATGGTGCCGGCGGTTACAGAAACCATGACCAAGCGCGTGATCGACTGGAAGCATCGCCATGACATCGCGCTCGAGGAATACGGGATTACGGCGCGGGGCGGCCAAGGAACCACCCGCGGCATGACCCGGGAGCAATACGAGGCCGAGCACGACACCCTGCGCAGGGAGATCATGGACAATGTCGGCTGGATGAAGCCACGGATCATCAGCGAGCTGTTGCGCGTCCAGGCTTAAGCGAAACTTACGCCGCCAGCGGCGCCGTCCAGGCGTCGTAGCCGTAGACCCAGTCGGTATCGGTCCTCCCGCTGAGCCAGGTGTTGGCGCGCGAGATCTGTTGGATGCGCGCCGTGCGCGCCTTGCGCGTCGCCTCGAAGCGGCGAAATGCATTCGCAACGCCGTCACGCTCGACGCCATCGAGGCAGCGCGACAGCACCGCGGCGTCCTCGATCGCCATCGCCGCGCCCTGCGCCATGTAGGGCGTCATCGGATGACAGGCGTCGCCCAGCAGCGTGACGTTGCGATCCGTCCATCGCTCCAACGAATTGCGATCGACGATCGCCCATTTATGGACATCCGGGCATGCGGCCAACACCTGTTCGACCTGACGGTCGAAGCCGGCGAACGCCTTACGCAATTCCCCGACGTCGCCCTTCGCCGACCACGACTCGATGCGGAAATCCGGCTCCGGCTGGCTGGTGACGAGGTAGATATCGCTGCGGTCGGACTTGACGTAATAGACGACGATGTGGCGGTCCTCGCCCCACCATTTGGTGCAATCGTCGATCTTGTCGCCGCCGAGCAGCGCGGCGGGATAGGTGGTGCGGTAGGCGATCCGCCCGGTGAAGTTCACCGGTGAGACGCCGAACAGCATATCTCGCACGACCGAGTGAACGCCGTCGGCGCCGATCACGGCGTCAGCGGTCACGCTTGCACCGTTGGCGAATGTCAGCCGGACACCCTCACCGGTCTCATCCAGCCCGACCAGTTTGTGATTGAGCCTGACGCATTGGTCCGGAACGGCGCTGGCCAGCGCCGCATGAAGATCGCCGCGATGCGCCAGCAGATAGGGCGCGCCGAATTTCTGCTCGGCGCTCTCGCCCAAAATCATGTCGAATTTGACTTCGCCGGTGCGCCAGTCGCGGTTGTTCCAGGAGCGCGGATAGAACGATTGCGCACGCAGCCTCGCCTCCAGCCCCAGCCCGCGCAGCACCTTCATGGCGTTACAGCCGATCTGGATGCCGGCCCCCAGCCGCGCGAATTGCGTGGCCTGCTCGTAGACGGTGACGTCGACGCCGACCCGCCGCAGCGCCGCGGCGGTCGCAAGCCCACCCATGCCGGCGCCGATGATCGCAATCGATAGCGGTGTTGCCATTCCCGTCCCTGCCCGAGCCGCTTCTGTTGACGGCCTCTCGCATCTCACGCGTCAGGCTGGCCGAAAACCAGCCTGCTCCAGCGCCGCGCGGCCCTCGTCCGACGCCAGCGCGTCGAGAAAGGCCTGCACCGCCGGCCGCGGCTTGCGCGCCGTCACCAGCGCAAAATCATAATGCTCTTCGGCAAATGGAATAAAACCCAGGCTTGACGCATGCGCGACCGGCGCAATGGTCATGCCCCAATCGGCGCGGTGCTGTGCGACCGCGGCGGCCACCGCATTGTGCGAGCGCGGCTGATTCCAGTAACCGTCGGGCCGCGCGCCGCCGAGCAGCCGGTCGATCAGAATGCGCGTGCCCGCGCCCTGGTTGCGATTGACCATGATGCAGGCGGGATCGGCGAGCGCCGCCCGCACGGCGTCTTCGGCTGACAATCCCTCAAAACGCCGGTCGCCCTTGCGGAACACGATGCCTTGCATGCGCCGCCAGCCCGGCACCAGTTCGAGCCCCTCGCTGAGATAGGGCGTATTGTAGGTTTCGGTCTTGTCGTCGAACAAATGGATCGGCGCAAAATCGCACTCGCCGCGCTTGGCGGCCGAGAGCCCGCCGAGACTGCCGACGGCGATCGAGCGCACGACGAGCCCGGCATGCGCCAGCGGCGCGGTGACGAGATCGAGCCCGGTGCAGTGGCTGCCGACGATGACGAGATCCGGCACCCGCACATGCGGCGTGAACAGCGTCACCTCGGCCTCGCTGCCGGCCGGCATCTGGTCGGCCAGCGCATCGATCTTCAGAAAACCGTCGGCCTGCGCGAATGATGTGATGGCGCCGGAGCCCTTGCCTGTCGGGTATGCGATCAGCCCGTCCGTCCCTTCGACCAGCGACACCATGACGAATTCGGTGCGGCCGAGTTCGGAGGCGATCCGCACCGGCACGCGTGCATTGACCTTGGCGTCGGAACGCGGCGGCAGGCCGGCCATCCGCCGCAGCACCGGCACGATCATGTCGTGGAAGGTGAACATCGCCGAGGTCGGAAATCCCGGCAGGATGATCACGGGCTTGCCGTCGCATACCGCGAGACACAGCGGCTTGCCCGGCTTCAGCGCGACGCCATGCGCGATGATGCCGGGCTTGCCAAGCCGGCCGATGATGCGGTGGGAAACATCGCCCGCCCCCTTGGACGTGCCACCCGACAGCACCAGCATGTCGCTGGCTTCGAGGGCCTTGCGCATCGCGGATTCAAGCTGCGCTTCGTCATCGGGGATCGCGCCGAAAAAATCAGTCTCGCCGCCGTTCTCCGAAATCGCCGCCGTGACGATCGCGCCGTTGGTGTCATAGATCGCGGCGGGGCGCAGCGGCTGGCCAGGCTGCACCAGTTCGTCGCCGGTGGAGATGATCGCAACGCGCGGCCGGCGGGCAACGGAAACTTGCGCGATTCCGCAGGCGGCCAGCATGCCGATCTCGCGCGAACCGATGACGGTGCCGGCGCGCAGCAGCGCCTCGCCGCGGGCGATATCGGAGCCGGCATAGGAGACGAATTGTCCGGGAGACGCGGCGCGGCGGATGTCGATCGCGCGAGAGCCGGATGGCTGGGTGTGTTCAACCATGACGATGGCGTCCGCGCCGCGCGGCACCGGGCCGCCGGTCGCGATCGATGTGGCCGTACCTGACAATACCGGCCGCACGGGCGCGGTGCCGCACGCGATCACCTCATCGTTCAATATCAGATGCACCGGTGAAGCTTCACCGGCGGACGCGAGATCGGCGGAACGCACCGCAAAACCATCGACATTGGAGCGATCGAATGGCGGCACATCGATCGGCGCCGTCACGTCTTCGGCGAGTGCGCAGCCGAGCGCGTCCGCGAGCCGCCGTTGTTCGCCTGGAACGGCGCGTGGGAACAAGGCGGCTTCGAAACGCGCCAGCGCATCCTCGCGCGACAGGATCGTCAGAAACTGGTCCTGATCGACGTCACGATCTTTCGGCGCGGGCGTATTGGTCATTTCCGAACTCATATCAGTCCCGCAACATATAGGCATCGACCGGGCTGCCTGCCGCAAATCCTTCCGAGCCGGCGGACACCGCGAGCCAGGCTTCGGCACGCGCAATCGCATCAAGCGACAATTCGCCGACCGCCAGCGTGCTCCACAGGTCCTGCTTGCGCTCCAGCAACACGATCTCGGCGATACCGACGCTGGATGCAATCTTGCGTGCCAGCGGCAAATTGACCGTTTTGCGCGGGCGCCGGCCCGAGAGGCGATCGAGCACGGGAAGCGCCAGCGTGCACCATGCCGCAAAAGCCTGATCCGGGGCACCCGGCAGCACCACGACGGGCGTCTTGTCGAGGCGACCGACGGCTGAGGTGCGGCCGGGCTGCAGGGCGATGCCATGGGCGAAAACCTCGCCGCGTGCAGCCAATGCCGCCACCGCCGCATCGGTGCGCCCAACGCCGGAGCCGCCGACGATCAGAAGCAGATCGCACGCGCCGTCATCGAGTGCCGCCGCGATCGATCCGGCGTCGCGCCCTGCGGCGTTGACGGAGACGGTTTCGGCGCCTGTCGCGCGCGCGCTCTCCGCGATCAGCTCCGCCGTCGCGCTGCCACCGGGAACATTGACGATGCGCAGCGTCGGACGGCGAACTTTCAAACGCTCCAGTCCGGCTGCGCGGGCCATCAGGAGATCGCGCGGCAGCACGCGCCACCCGGCTTCCGCAACAATACTTCCCGCAGCGATATCGCCGCCGGCCCGGCGCACCCCCTGCCCCGGGATCGCCTCCGCCAGAACCTGCGGCAGCGGACCGGACAAATCGATGGAATCGGAATCGAGCACGCAATCGCAATCCTCCGGCATCGCATCGCCGGCCTCGACCCAGATGGCCAGCACCGTCAACGGCAGCGGCGAATAGGAGGATGCGCCGACGAGATCGCGCGCGCCGAATGCATAGCCGTCCACCGCGGCAACGTCGCGCGGCGGACAAGCCTTGAGCGGCGGCATCCCGGCGGCAATGCACCGTAGCGCCTCGACAAGCGTCAGCTCTACCGGCGCAACCGGTTCCACGCCCTGCAGCAGGGCGTCGAGCGCCTTATCAAGCGGCGTGAGCGAGGTCGGCAGGCGCTGCGGCGAGGTCATGGTCCGGCTATGCCCTGAATCGGGCCGGAAATAAACAGAACCGGGTACCGCTCGCAGGCAAACCCCTCCATTCGGCCACGTTGACGCCGGAGCAAAATAGTTGCAAATGAGACCAATTGGCGGGGCAACCGCCTGAAGACCGGCGGCCAACGCGCCAATTCCAGGGAGGAGAAGACGAAGATGTTCGCCAGGAACCCATCCAGGCTAGGAATACTCGCGGCCGCGCTGCTGGCGTCGACCGCCGCGCTCGCGCAGGTTTCCGACGACGTGGTCAAGATCGGTGTCCTCACCGACATGAACGGTCCGGCATCGACGCCGACCGGTCAGGGCTCGGTCACCGCCGCGCAAATGGCGATCGACGATTTCGGCGGCAAGGTGCTCGGCAAGCCGATCAGCATCATCGTCGGCGACCACCAGCTCAAGCCTGACATCGGCGGCGGCATCGCGCGGCGCTGGTACGATGTCGACCAGGTCGATCTGATCGTCGACGTTCCGGTGTCGGCGGTTGGCCTTGCGGTGCAAAACATTGCCAATGACAAGAAGAAGCTGTTCATCACGCATTCGACGCTCGCCGCGGATTTCCACGGCAAGTTCTGCTCGCCTTACGCGATGCAGTGGGTGATCGACACCCGGTCGCTCGCCGCAGGCACCGCGCAGGCGGTGGTGAAGCGCGGCGGCGACAGCTGGTTCTTCATCACCGACGACTACGCGTTCGGCCACTCACTGGAACGAGACGCTTCCTCTGTCGTCACCGCCAATGGCGGCAAGGTGCTGGGTTCGGTGCGTCCACCACTCGCAACGCCTGACCTGTCGTCCTTCGTGCTGCAGGCGCAGGCCTCCAAGGCCAAGATCATCGGCATCGCCGCCGGTCCGCCGAACAACATGAACGAGATCAAGACCGCCGCCGAGTTCGGCGTGCTCAAGGGCGGCCAGCAGATGGCGGCATTGCTGGCGCTGATAACAGACATTCATTCGCTGGGACTACCGGCGGCGCAGGGGCTGTTGCTGACGACGTCCTTCTACTGGGACATGGACGACAAGACCCGCGAATGGTCAAAACGCTATTTCGCCAAGATGAACCGGATGCCGACGATGTGGCAGGCCGGTGTCTACTCCTCAGTGATTCACTATCTCGACGCCATCAAGGAAACCGGCACCGACGAACCGCTGAAAGTGGCGGCGAAGATGCGCGAAAAGCCGGTCGAGGATTTCTTCTCCCGCAATGGCAAGCTGCGCGAGGATAATCTGATGGTGCATGACCTGTGGCTGGTGCAGGTCAAGAAGCCCGAGGAATCGAAATATCCGTGGGACTATTATCAGATCCTCGCCAAGATCTCCGGCGATGACGCGTTCGGCCCGATCGATCCGGCGTGCGCGATGGCGAAGAAATAAAGAGGCGAATGGCGAGTAGCGAGTGGCGAATGGTCGGCAGCGAGTTCTTCCATTCGCTACTCGCCATTCGCTATTCGCTCTACTTCACCACCCCCACCTCGCGGAAATATTTCATCACCCCGGGATGGATCAGCGCCGCGTTCGGCGCAGCCGCGACTGTGTTGGCCGCCGTCGTCTCGCAGGCCTGCGGCAGCTTCTTGCATAGCGCCGCCTCGGCCCCGTGCAGCGTGCGTGCCAGCCGGTAAGCGACGTCATCAGGCAGGCTTTCGCGCACGAGCACAAAACTCCATGAGCCGACGGAATCGATTGCGGCGGCCTGGTTCGGATAAGAGTTGGCAGGCACCGTCAGCGGTTTCAGGAATGTATGCTTGGCGCGGATGCGCGCGATCTCGCTGGCGTCGGGCGCGATGAACCGTGCGCCGCCCGGCGCCTGCGCCATCGTGGCGAAACCCGGCCAGCCGACGCCCGCGCCCCACAGCGCGGCGGCACGGCCGTCCTGCACCATGGTCGGGCCATCGCCGGCGCGGTCGAGATAGATCGATTTGAAATCCTCGTCCTGCTTCAGCCCGATGCCATCGAGCATGTAGCGCGACAGGATCGGCAAACCAGAACCCTTGGCGCCGAACGCGACCGGCTGGCCGACCAGATCCCTGATGGTTTTGTAAGGACTGTCCGCCCGCACCACGAACATGCCGGGACTGGAATACATCGCGGTGAGGATTTTCAGCTTTGTCGCCGCCCGTCCGATGCCCATGAAGGCTTCGTAGGAGGGCTCGCCGGCCACCAGCGCGATGTCGAGCTGGTCGGATTCCAGCAACGGGATGTTTTCGTTGGAGCCCTTGGTGTTGCGCGGCTCGATCGAGAGCGCCGGATCTGCTGCGTTCATGATTTCGGCGAACGCATTGCCATAGACCGGGAAGCCGCCGCCCGGCGTCGCGGTCCCCAAACTGATCGTGGTCTTTGTAATGGTCTTTCCTCCATCTTGCGCCGCCGCGGCGCCCGCAAGCAGGAAGACCGCACCGATAATATGAACGAGTTTCATGCCGGGCCTCAAGCGTTTCCGCCGTCATGCGCCATCGACAGGGAGATAGGCCCATCAATGCGCAGCGGAGGTTGTAGGCAATTACGCGCTTTTATGGAAGCATGCCGGCAACGTCACAAGAAAATGTCAGGTAGGACTATGTTTGGACTTCTGCGAAAGGCATTGCCGGGCCTCGTTTGCCTCCTGAGCCTCGCGACCGCCACCCCCTCCCTCGCTGCCGACTATCCCAACCGCCCCGTGAGGTGGTTGATCGGCTTCGCCGCGGGCGGTCCGGTCGATATCGTCGCCCGCATCATGAGCCAGTGGCTGTCGGACCATTTTGGTCAGCAATTCGTGGTGGAAAACCGCACCGGTTCCGGCGGCAACATTGCCGCCGCCGCCGCGATCAGCTCGGCGCCGGACGGCTATACGTTGCTGTTCGTCGCCCCCAACAACGCGATCTCGACCTCGCTCTACAAGAAACTGCCGTATGATTTCCTGCGCGACACCACACCGGTGGCGAGCATCATGCAGCTCACCAACATGCTGGTCGTGTCGAACGCCATGCCGGTGAAGACGGTCCAGGAGTTCATCGACTGTTGCAAGGCGAACCCCGGCAAGATTTCCTACGCCTCGTCCGGCAACGGCACCTCGGTGCACATGTCGGCGGAGCTGTTCAAGACGATGACGAAGTGCGACATGCTGCACGTCCCCTATCGCGGCTCGGCAATCGCCTTCCCCGACATCATTTCCGACAAAGTGCAACTGATCTTCGACAACCTCCCCTCCGCCCTCGAGCAGGCCAAAGGCGGCACCGTTCGTGCGCTGGGCGTCACCTCGCCGCAGCGCTGGCCGAGCGTGCCGGATGTTCCCGCGATCGCCGAGACCGTGCCGGGATTCGAATCGGTCGGCTTCTACGGCATCTCCGCGCCGAAGGGCACGCCGCCCGAGATCGTCGCCATCCTCAACAAGGCCGTCGGCGAAGCGCTGAAAGATCCCAAGCTGGTGGCGAGGCTCGCCGAGGTCGGCGGGCTGCCGAAGCCGATGACCCCGGCCGAATTCGGCAAGCTGCTCGCCGACGAGACCGAGAAGTGGCGCAAGGTGGTGGAATTCGCCGGCGTCTCGGTCGATTAAGCCCGGGATTGCCGGATCGCCATCCGCCCTGTAAACGGTGCCGGCACCGTTGCCGGCCGTTCATTTGCGGCCGCTTGCGGCGGGGCCTGTAGCTCAATGGTTAGAGCCGGCCGCTCATAACGGTCTGGTTGCAGGTTCGAGTCCTGCCGGGCCCACCAGCGATTTTCAGGAGCTTGCTACATTTCTGAAGGCTGATTATTTGGTACCGCCTCTCCCGTGCGGGCGTGGCGAAACTGGTTAGACGCACGGAAATCGAAGCAAACCTGCTTGTCGGCGGGAGATACCCGGCAAGCCGACTGGCAGCACAGAAAGCTGCGCGCATTGTGAAGCCATTCACAGGGCCGCGACTGATAAGCTTTTGGCCATTTCCTGGCCAGTTGGCGATTGGATAGTTTCGATCCTTTCTTGTCAGTCACCTCTCCAAACCGAAGGGATCGTCGACCGAATGCGCCGGCTGGGTAAACCAGCGGGCGCCGGCTTCGGTGATGACCATATGGTCCTCGAGGCGCACGCCGAATTCGCCGTAGATGCAAATGGTCGGCTCGTTCGAGAAGGTCATGCCGGGTTTTAGCACGGTCCTGTCGCCTTTCACGAGATAGGGCCATTCGTGCACATCGAGGCCGATGCCGTGGCCGGTGCGGTGCGGCAGGCCGGGCGTGGCATAGCCGGGCCCGAAGCCGGCGCCGTTGATGACGCCGCGCGCGGCGATGTCGATATCCTCGCAACGGTTGCCCGGCTTGGCGGCCGCGAAACCTGCCGCCTGCGCTTCCTTCTCCAGATTCCAGACGTCGCGCTGGCGCTTGGTCGGTTCGCCGAAGACGTAAGAGCGCGTGATGTCGGAGAGATAGCCGTCGACCGGCGCGCCGGTGTCGATCAGGATCATGTCGCCCTGCTTCAGCGTCTGCGGATACGGCACGCCGTGCGGATACGCGGTCGCCTCGCCGAACAGCACCGCGTTGAACGGCGGATCGCCTTCCGAGCCGAGCTTGCGGTGCGCAGCGGTGATGAAGGCCTGCACTTCGGTCGTGGTGATGCCTTCACGCATGATGCGCGCGGCGGCCTTGTGGGCTTCGAGCGTGATGTTCTTGGCGGTCTGCATCAGCGCGAGTTCGTGCTCGGACTTGATCATGCGGCAACCGGCGGTGACGTCGATCGAGTTGATGAAGGTGTAGGCGTTGCCGGCACGGCGCAGCCCGTCGAAGGTGAAGAACGGCGTTGCCTCATCGACCGCGATGGTGCCGGAGGGATAGCCGAGCGCGCGCACGGTCTCGGTGACGGTCGCGGTCGGGTCCTCGTCTTCCTCCCAGACCGCGATCTTTTCGCCGAACGAAGTCATGGTCTTGAGTTTCTCGACCTCGAAGGCCGGCGAGATGTAGACGATCTCGCCCTTGGCCGGCAGCACCGCGCTGTGCATCCGCTCGGTGCGGCGGAACTTCAACCCGGTGAAATAGGTCATGCTCGAGGAGACATCGAGATAGAGCGCGTCGATGCCCTTCCCGCGCATGATCGCCTGCGCCCGTGCGATGCGCTGCAGACGCTCTTCGACGCCGATCGGCGGCACGTCGCCGCGCATGTTCTTTATGGCGGCGAGTTCCGCCTCCGCGGTCGAACCGCCAACACCAACCGTCATCACATGGCCCTTTCAATTGTCATCGCCGGAACCGGCGCTGTATCAAAATGTTTGCCGTCGCCGTCAACGTCAGGGTTGCCGTCATCAGGACGAACGCGACGGACGCGCCGAACGGCCAGTTGTTGAGCTGAAACTGTCCGTACACCAGCGGTCCCATCATCTTGAATTTGGGGCCGCCGAGCAGCACCGGCGTCGCATAGGCGTTCATGCCGAGGATGAAGGTCAGGATGGTGCCGGCGAGGATGCCCGGCAGCGAAAGCGGCAGCAGCACGCGGCGAAACATCGTCGCCGGTCCGGCGCCAAGGCTGAAGGCGGCCTCCTCGACATTGCGATTGATGCCTTCGATCACGCTCTGCAATGTCAGCACCATGTAGGGCAGGTTGACGGCAATGATGCCGGCAATGACGGCGCCCTCCGTAAACATGATCTGCAGCGGCTGGGTGATGATTCCGAGCTGCATCATAGTGACGTTGAGAAAGCCCTTGGAGCCGAACAGCGTCATCCATCCGGCCGCACGCACCGCATTGCCGACGAACAGCGGCAGCACCACCAGCATGATCAGCACGTTCTTGAACCGCGACTGGGTGCGCGCCAGCACGTAGGCGAGCGGCAAACCCATGGCGAGACAGACGACGGTGCAAAGCGCGGCCACCCGCAATGTCGTTGCCAGCACGCCGGTGTAATAGGGATCGGAAAAAAACTTGACGTAATTGTCGAACGAGAATGTCTCGATCATGATGCGCCGCGCGTCGACCTTGTCGAAGCTGTAGCGGAACAGGATCGCCAACGGCACCAAAAGCCCGGCAGCGACGAACACCGTCGCTGGCCCGACCAGCGTCGTTGCCGAGAGCAACGACGTAGGCCTCTCGTCGGACTGGAACTGCGTTTGAGCGGTGGCGGCCATCGGCTGCTTCGCTAGTGCCCGCTCAACCCTTCAGCTCCTTGTCCCACCATTCCTTGAGCGCGACGTCGTTCTTGTTGAGATAGTTGTAGTCGAGATCGACCAGCCTCTTGATCTCGTCGGGGGTGAACCCGATGCGCTTGTTGAGATCGGGCGCGACCACGGCGTTGCTGACCGTGGGATTGTAACCCATGTCGACGGCGAAGGCTTCCTGCGCGCTCTTGTCCAGCATCGCGTCAAGGTAGGCGTAGGCGCCTTCCTTGTTGGGCGAGTTTTTCGGGATGACGAAGCCCGAGACATAGGCCAGTGCTCCTTCGGTCGGAGTCATCGACGTCACTGAAATACCCGCGTTCTGCCATTGTACGACACGGGCTTTCCACATCACGCCGAGGCCGAATTCCTCCGACTTCAGACCTTGGGCAAATGCCTCGTTGGTCGGATAGATCCGCATGCCGGCCTTCTTGCACTCCAGCAGCAGTTTCTTGCCAGGTTCGAGATCATCGACCTTGCCGCCGGCGGCGAGTGCTGCGCACACCATCGTGTACTGATACTGGATGTCGATGATGCCGATCTTGTTGCCTTGTTTGGGATCGAACACGTCCTTGTAACTGGCTGGCGCGGTTGTGATGATCTTCGGATTGTAGACGCCGACCTTGCCCGAATAGATATGACCGACGCCGTAGGGATATTTCATTGCCGGCAGCAGATTGCCGGCATTCTTGAGCTTGCCGTAGTCGATCGGTAGCACACTGCCGGCGTCGTGCATCTGGAACATGTTGATGGCCGAAAGACCCTGCACATCGGTCGTGCCGCGCGGCAGCCGCATCTCAGCGAGCATTTTCGAGCGGCGCTCGGGATCGCCAGCCTGGTCCTGCACCACCTCCCAGCCGTCCTTGATCAACAGCGGCGCCTCGATGTTCTTGTTAAGCAGGCGGGCATAATCGCCGCCCCAGGTGCCGACGACGATGCGGCCTTTGGCCTGCGCCGACGCGACGCGTGGCAGGCTGGCGGCGCCGGCCAGGGCTGCGGCACCAAGCAGGACTTCACGGCGGGATTTCGATCGGGTCATGGCGGACGCCTCCGGGTGTTGGTTGGCAGACATTATGATTGAAATACGCGGCCTGTCGATTTGCTCCAGCCGATATGGACCTGTTCGCCGATCACCGGCAGCGGCTGTTCCGGCCGGTTCTGGATCTGCACGATGACGCGTTCCTTTGGCGACAGGCGGACGTGCAGATCCACCTGAGATCCGAGATAGGAGATGAACTCCACGGCGCCTGGGAAGCTGTTGTCCATTGCAGGGGCGGCAGCCGACATCAGCGCCAGTCGCTCCGGGCGCAGCGCGAGCGAGGCGTCGCCGGCGCCGCTTCCTTCGCAGGCGACGACGAGGCCGCCGGCCGAGACGAAGCGGCCGGGGCCATCCATGCGGCCATCGATGAAGGTGGAGCGGCCGACGAAATCGGCGACGAATTTTTCCGCGGGGCGTTCGTAGAGATCCTGCTGCGACCCGATCTGGCGGACCCGGCCCTCGCTCATGACCACGAGACGGTCGGCCATGGTCAATGCCTCCTCCTGGTCGTGGGTCACCATCACAGTCGTCAGGCCGAGCTTGCGCTGCAATTCGCGGATTTCAACGCGGACGTCCTGGCGCAGCTTGGCGTCGAGATTGGACAAGGGCTCATCGAGCAGCAGCACATCGGGCCGGAACACCAGCGCACGGGCCAGCGCCACGCGTTGCTGCTGGCCGCCGGACAATTGTCGCGGCAACCGGTCGCTGAGATGATCGAGCCGCACCAGGCGCAAGGCCTCCGTGATCTTCGGCGCCATCTCCGCCTTCGGCATCTTGCGCATCTCGAGGCCGAACGCGATGTTCTCGGCCACCGTCATGTGTGGAAACAGCGCATAGCTCTGGAACACGAGACCGGTGTTGCGCTTCCATGGCGGAAGCCCCGTGATATCGCGATCGCCCAGGCGTACGCTACCGGATGTCGGCTCGATGAAGCCGGCCACGATGCGCAAGGTCGTGGTCTTGCCGCAGCCGGAGGGGCCGAGCAGGACGAGAAATTCGCCATCGGCAATGTCGAGCGAAACGTCATCGGCGGCCTTGAACTCGCCATAGCGCTTGGTGATGCCGGTTAATTGCAGATGCGCCATGATCAGACCGCGCGACCGATCTTGACGAAGCGATCGGTCAGCAGCATCGCCCCGCCGATAAACAGGATCTGCAGAACCGATACCGCCGCGATGGTCGGGTCGATCTTCCATTCGAGATATTGCAGGATCGCGATCGGCAGCGTGGTGCGGCCGGGACCGACCAGGAACAGGCTCATTTCCAGATTGCCGAACGAGGCGATGAAGCCGAACAGCGCGGCCGCGACGATGCCCGGCAAAATGGCGGGCAGCGTGACGCGCCGGAACGTGGTCAGGCGATCGGCGCCCAGGCTTTGCGCGGCCTCCTCGACAGCGCGATCCATCCCGACCAGGCTCGCGGTGATCAGGCGCACCGTCCAGGGGATCGCGATCAGGACGTGGCCGGCGACGAGACCGCCAAGTGAACCGAGAATCGGCCATCCGGTCACGATCTCGGTTTCGACATGAAAGACATAGAGCGCGATGCCGAGCACGATGCCCGGCACAATCAGCGGCAGCAGCAGCAGATTGTTCACGGCCTCACGCCCGGCAAAACGCCCGCGGACCAGGCACACCGCGGCAGGAACGCCGATCGCGAGGCCGATCGACGTCGAGACCACGGCGACCTGCAGGCTGAGGAGAAATCCGTTGACGAACCTGTCATTGCCGGGAACAGCGCGAAACCATTTCAGCGAATAGCCTTCCGGAGGGAATGATGGAATTTCCTGTGCGAAGAACGCCAGCCAGATCACGAAGAACATCGGCAGCAGGATATATGCAAGCGACACGCCAGCCGCCGTCCCGAGCACCATCCGGCCGACACCGCGTGATGAAGTCCATCGGGGTACGACGGTCAAGATCGCCTCTCCAAGATCGCCCCTCGACAAGAGCCTGCAATCAACCGGTTGGTCAATTCAGCCGGTTCTTTTAGTTCAGCCGGTTCTTATGCAAGATACCTGCCTTCATGATCAGGGAGAGATGTTTGCCTTGATCGCCAAGCAGCGCAAGGTTTTTCAGCGGATTGCCGTCGACCAGGATGACGTCGGAGAAGGCACCTGCCTGCAATGTACCCACCCTGCCCGGCATGCGCAGCACATCGGCGCCGATCGTGGTCGCCGAGCGAATGATCTCGATCGGCGAGACCACCTCTTGGCGGATGGTGAACTCCTTGGACTGGTCCCAATGCAACTCGCCCAAGAGGTCGCTGCCATAGGCGACCGGGATATTGTGGCGCTTGCAGATCTCCAGCGATTTCAGCCCGCCCTGCAGCACGATTTCGTTCTTGGCGAGGCTTTCGCCGATCATGCCGAACTGCTTGGCCCGGTCCTTCATGGCGTAATAAGTGACGAGGTTGGCCACCAGGAACATGCCTTTTTCCGCCATCAGTTTGGCCGATGCATCATCGATCAGGTTGCCATGCTCGATGGTGCGGACGCCGAGGCGCGCGGCGCGGGTGATGGATTCGGCGGAATAGGCGTGGGCGCAGACGTAGCGGCCGAAGGCGGTCGCCTCTTCCACCGCCGCACTGACCTCGCCATCCGAGAATTGCTGGCTGTCGAGCGGATCGTAGGGTGACGCGACGCCGCCGGACATCATGATCTTCACATGGTCGGCCCCCTGGCGCATCTGCTCACGGGCAGATTTGCGGACCTCGTCGACGCCATCGGCGATCGCGGACTTGAATTGCAGCCCGTTACAGCAGACACAGTCGTTGCTGCTGCCGAAGCGGTTGGTGCGCCGGCGTGAATCCGAATGGCCGCCGGTGGGGCCGATCGACTGACCGGCGATATAAAGACGTGGCCCGGTGATATGCCCGGTTTCGATCGCGGTCTTGATACCCCAATCAGCACCGCCGGTATCGCGCACGGTCGTGAAGCCGCGGTCGAGCATGGCGCGCAACCGCGTCGCCGCGCGCGCGGTGACCAGCGTCAGCGGCAACATCTCCATGAAGCGGACATTGACCTCGCTGTGGATGGCATGCACGTGGCAATCGATCAGCCCCGGCATCAACGTGCGCTTGCCGCAGTCGATGACATCAGCGTCAGCCGCCGTGATCGGCCCCTCGCTGAGTTCCTTGATGGTATCGCCCTCGACGAGCAACTGATAGCCACCGCGCAGCTCGCCAAACGAAGGCTCGAGCAATTCGAAATTCCTGAACAGGATTTGTTGGGACATCTGAGCTCACTGCAGCCGGTTCTTGTGGAAGCGCCCGCCCTTCATGATGACCGAAAGGTGCTGGCCCTGGTCCCCCAGCAGCTTCAGGTTCTTCAGCGGATCGCCGTCGACCACGAGCAGATCGGCGAAGGCGCCCGGTTTCAGGCAGCCGATCTTGCCCTCCATGCGTGTAACCTGGGCCCCGATCGTGGTGGCGGAACGGATGATCTCGGCCGGCGACAGCACTTGCGCGCGCAGCGAAAACTCCTCCGATTGCGCCACCTGCAACTCGCCGAGCAGGTCGGTGCCGTAGGCGACGGGGATGCCGTGGCGCTTGCAGATTTCGAGCGACTTCATGGCGCCGTCAATCACGAGGTCGTTCTTGGCCAGCATGTCCGAATTCATGCCGTACTCGGCGGCGTGCTTCTTCATCTCGAAATAGGTCACGAGGTTGGCGACCAGGAACATGCCCTTCTCGGCCATCAGCCTGGCGGACGCATCGTCGATCAGATTGCCGTGCTCGATGGTGCGAACGCCGGCATTGGCCGCGCGCGTGATCGCCTCCGGCGTGTAGGCATGCGCACAGACATAGCGGCCAAAGGCGTGCGCTTCCTGCACGGCGGCCTCCACTTCGCCGACCGAGAATTGCAGGCTGTCGAGCGGATCGTAGGGCGAGGCGACGCCGCCGGACATCATGATCTTGACCTGGTCGCAACCCTGGCGCATTTCCTCGCGCACCGCGCGGCGGACTTCGGTGATGCCGTCCGCGACGCCCATGGAAAACGACATGGCGTTGCAGCATTGACAGCGTGAACCAAAATCGGTGCGGCGGCGGGCATCGCTATGGCCGCCCGTGGGGCCGATGGCGCGGCCAGCAATGAACAGCCGCGGCCCCGGCAACAGCCCCTTGTCGGTGGCCTCCTTCAGGCCCCAATCGGCGCCGCCGGTGTCCCGCACGCTGGTGAAGCCGCGGTCGAGCATCTTGTGCATCAGACGGGCGGCGCGCGCCGTCATCAGCGTCAACGGTACGTTCTCCATGTTGCGGATCACGACCTCGGACAACACCACATGGACATGGCTGTCGATCAGGCCGGGCATCAGCGTGCGTCCGCCGCAGTCGATCACGCTGGCGGTTGCAAGCTTGATCGGTTTGGCCGAGATTTCCCGGATCGTGTCGCCTTCGACCACCAGTTCGTGGCCGCCGCGCAATTCGCCAGCCTCAGGATCAAGCATTTCGAAATTCTTGAAATGGTAGACATCCATGGCCTGGTTTCCAATCGCTCGAGCCTTGATCAAAATGTCTTATGCCAGTTTGCCGACGTCAATGGGTAAGCCGCGTGCTGACCTGGAATGGACTTTGCCGCGGGCAATCCTCGTTTCCGGCGGATCGGATTGGCCGGATTAACGGCATTCGTATCCTGGAGTAGTTTGAACGCTATCCCGAAGTCGTTGTAGCGGTCGGTAGACTTTCTGTAGTTCGCGCGGACGATTCCTGCACTGAACTCAACGGCAGACTGCAACCGCTCCCAGATTGGAGTTCGGCGTACTCGCCGAAAGATCAGTCGGAGCCGAGTGATTCTTCCAACGGACCTGACAGGCATTGCCCATCCAGCCGTGCGCCAGAGGTTGAAATCCTGGACATCCGACAGGTTTCTGAATTTAAACTGACGTCCGAGCGGTGATCCCGGCAGGGCTCGGCGCGGGCAGAGCCATCTCCGAAACAAGCCCGCGCCACGCCGAGGTCGGCGTCAGCGGCGGCCGCCCCCACCGGGGCCGCCACCACCCGGTCCGCCGAATCCTCCGGGACCACCGAAGCCACCGGGACCGCCACCTGGGGGACCAAAGCCACCGCCGGGTCCGCCAGGACCGCCGCCGGGGGGCTCGCCAGAACCCGGGCCACGCCCGCCGGGCGCATCAGGGCGGCTGCCGCCGGGGACATTGGGTCCGCCACCGCCGTGGCCCGGCGCTCCGCCGGGCGCCCGATCCGGCGCGCGGGGGCCCTGCATCGACGATCCCGGGAAGTGGCTCACCGACTGGACTGATTCAACGCGCAGGCCCTGCAAACCGTCGCGGACGGCATTCACCACGACGCGCGTATCCTGGCCCGGCTCGAAGCGCGACGTGTCGCGCGCGACGTAGCCCGAACCGAGCTGCAGATTGGTGCCGACGCGCCGCACATAGGCCTCGATCGACAGCCGCGTGGCGCCGGACAAATCCGAGAGGTCGTCGGCGCGTGCGCGCGAGATCTGCAGCTTGCCGCCCGGTGCGAGGCGTCCCTCGGCTTGAACGCGTTGACCGACGAGCGCGGCATCGACGCCGTCGAGCCGCAGGCCGCCGATCCGCAGGCCGTCACGATCCCGTTCGAGCGGTCCTGTCACCTGCGCGGTGGCATTGCGACGCTGCTCGACCAGGCTTGCGACGATCACGCCGTCGGTGCGCCGCAGCCCTGAGACCGCCACCTGCGTGCCGACGCGCCAGTTTTCGCGGCCGGTCCACGCGACCTTCTGGCCAAGGACGGTCATCTCGCCGCCCTTGACGCTCTCGATCGGTCCCACGACCTCGCTGACCGCATCAATGCGGTTGGTGGTCAGCGTGCCGTTGGCCTGGCGCTGCGCCACCACGCGCGCGACATGCCCGATCCGCAGCGCCTTCACCGACGCGGCCTCGCCGTCGATCCGCACCGGGACGTCGGCCGCGTAGCCGATGCGTTCGCCGTTGACGAAGATGCTGCCGAACCGCTGGATGACGCCGACGATCCCGGTGCCGCCGATGCCGTGATCATTGCCGCGCGAAATCCCGGTGCCGCCAATGCCCTGGTCACTGCCGCGTTTGACTTGCGCCCACACGGCGGACGTCCCGGCGAGCCAAAATCCCGCCAGCAGCAAGCGACGCGAGATGACCGGCGGCTTTGTCATGACGGACCACCTTCGCTGTCGTCATCGGGCGCACCGTCGAGGTCTTCGTGAAAGATGTAGACGCCGAAATTCCACCGGCTGTTGCCGCCCTTGTCCTTGGCGAGCGCGCGGTTGGCTTCGCGGTTCGCGACCTTCAATGCCTCCATCGCAAGCTCGCGCGAGCGCGCTTCCAGCCGCTTCGCCAGCTTCGGTGACAGGCCGTCATAGTGCACCGCGCGCTCCAGGAAGCGCGGCGCCGGTCCGGAGACGTTCTCCGCGGCGGCTGCGACATGATCATGCAGGTTACGGCCGAGATAGTGCCATTTGCGATCGTCGTCGCCGCGCGGGACGAAGCCGGTGTCGATCAGCACGATTTCGTCGTTACCGTTGATGGTGACGAGCTTGCGGTCCAGCCATTCGTCGAGCACCGCGCGTGGACGCACGTCCTTGGTGATCGACTCGACCAGTTGCTCGAACGACGGCGCATCTCCCTCTGCGGTGCGCGGCAGCGGCAGCGGCTCGCCTTTCGCATCGGTGAACTCCGGCGCGGCAAGCCAGCGCGCAATGATCGCGCTGGTGCGTGACAGCGTGGCCGGCGCTTCGTGCACCGGCGCGCCGGCGCCGCGCAGCCTTGCCACCTCCTTGCGATGAATCCCGGTGAGCAGGCTGACGCGACTGTCGGTCTGCTCCTTGCCCTCCAGCGCAAAGTCGTGCTCGGCGACATTGACAAAGAGTTCGCGCAACAGCTGCGCCAGTGCCGGAAACGTCATGCCGCTGCGGATGCAAAGCCGAACCAGCGGACGCAACAGCCGCGCCAGCGGCGCGTGCAGCTTCGCTGCGGCGTTCGGCTGGTGCGAGGCCGGTTTCGAGGTCCGCGATTTGGCATTCATGGCAAATTATACCGGCACGCGGCGTGGGAGACAATCCCACCTTTTTGTCGATTGAGATTGACGTGTGAAATTTTCCCACGTATTGGAAAATCATCAACCACGGGGAAATCGACGCATGTCTCGCCTTTCGGTCCGAGTTTCCGCCACCACCAGAAATGCCCCGGCCGAGCGCGACAGCCGCGTGGCCATCGCGCCGATGCTGCCGGCCCTGCTTCGCGGCGTGATCTTCCTCGCCGGACTGGCGGCGCCGTTCGTCGTCGCCCTGCTCGCCCGCTGACGGGTTCCCGGCACGTGTGCGACGGCGGATCAACCAACGGTGACAGTTCCATGCGCTTCGATTTGTGGCTGGCGGATGCATGCAGGACGGCGGATGTCTGCTACGACGACTTCATCCTGACGATCGCGACCGGCGGTTATCCCTGCCTGCCGGGAATTGCGCCCGGCTCTCCCCGCACCTTCGACGAAACCGATCTGCTCGCGCTCTACGTCTATGGCCGGCTGCTTACCTTCGGCATCGGCGCCTTGCGCGCCGGCGAATATGCCGGCCGCGTGCATGCCACGTTGAGGACCAACGCAGACGCGACATCGGTCGCTATCGTCCTGACGCCACACGGCGGCAAGCGTGTGGTGGTCGAGGGCGAACCGCATGCGCCGGCGCGATCCGAGAAGATCGCGTTCGACATCTCAGCGATTCGGAGATTTCTGAACAGGCGGATCGAACATCCCTGCGAAGAGCAACCCCAAGATCAATCCATGAGCTGTTCATGATCCCGCACGATTCCGCCCCGCGCCCGTCGGTGCTTCACATCTTCAAGGTCTATTACCCCGATTTGTTCGGCGGGACGCTTTCGGTGATCCGCGACATCTGTGCGGGCCTGAAGGATATCTTCTCGGCCGGCATCCTGGTCTGTTCCAGGACCGGCGGGAAAAGCCGGATCGTCGTCAACGACGTCGCGGTGGAGCGGGTGCGCTCGTTCGGAGATGTGCTGTCGCTGCCGGCAGCGCCGACCTATCCGCTGCGATTGTGGCGCCGGATCGCCGAGCACGATCTGCTCGCCCTGCATGCGCCCTTCCCGCTCGCCGACCTCGTGTTCGCGTTCGGACTTGGCCGCAACCGGCCGCTGGTCGTGCACTGGCATGCGGACATCGTCTCGCACGCCGCGTTGCGGTCCTTCGTAGAGCCATTGATGCGGCGGACGCTGCGGCGGGCGGAAGCAATCATCGTGTCGGATGCCGTGCTGATCCAGAACACGCCGCTGCTGCGCGAATTTGCCGACAAATGCCATACCGTTCCGTTCGGCATTGACGTTGCCAAATATGACCCGCCGGTGCCGCGGCTTGACCATGTCAACGCGCGCGGACGGCTGGTGCTGGCGTGCGGCCGTCTGGTTCCCTACAAGGGTTTTGACGTGCTGATCCGCGCCGCGTTCGGCCAGTCGTTCGAGGTCTGGATCGTTGGCGAAGGCCGTGAGCGCGAGCGGCTCGAGCAACTGATCGAGAATCTCGGGCTTCAGGATCGCGTTCGCCTGCTCGGCTCCGTCCCGGAAAGCGAACGCGTCAAGCTGATGTGCATCGCCGACGTCTTCGTGATGCCGTCTGTGACCAATGCCGAAACGTTCGGCTTGGTCCAGCTCGAAGCGATGGCGGCGGGACGGCCGGTCGTCAACACCTCGCTCGATACCGGCGTCCCGCAGGTCGCCCGCCACGGCATCGAGGCCATCACCGTCCCGCCGGGCGATCCGGACAAGCTTGCGGATGCGATCAACACCCTGATCGCGGACCCGGAACGCCGCCGGCGGATGGGCGACGCTGCCCGGCACCGCGCCATGACAAAATATTCCACCACGGCTTTCTGCAAGGGAATCGAAACGATCTATCGCGAGGCCGCAGCCGCGCCAGCCCCGACGGTGCGCGCCTCACGAGCCGCCGCGATCGGATGGCCGCATACCATCCAGATCGCGGCGGCGCTCGCCTGGTCGGACATGCGCCACCGCTACGTCCGCTCGCTGCTCGGGCCGTTCTGGATGTCGATCCAGATGGCGATCATGGTGACGGTGCTGGGCTCGGTGATCGGCCACTTCTCCAATGCGAGCGCGGTCGCCCGTCTCCCCATGCTGGCCCTTAGCCTGACGGCGTGGACCTTCCTCAACAGCGTGGTGCTGGACGCCACCACCGCGCTGCAGAACTCGGCGAGCCTGATCAAGGACCGCGCGTTGCCGCCAGTCATCTTCCTGCTGCAATGCGTGTTCCGGCAAGGGCTGTTCGCACTCCACAATGCCTGCGTGCCGCTGATCCTCTGGCTCTTCCTGGTACCGAAGGATTTCAGCGGCGCCGTCGCGGCGCTGCCGGGACTTGCGGTGTTCATCGCCTGCACGGTCGGTCTCGGCCTCGTGCTCGGCGCGATGGCGACGCGCTTCCGTGACCTCAAGCCGATCATCGAATCGGGCCTGACGCTGGCCTTCCTGTCGTCGCCGATCATCTGGTCGCCGGAAATGATCAATCAGGGCTCCGCTGTGATGCGCCTCAATCCGCTGACGCATTTGTTCGCGATCTGGCGCGAGCCGCTCTCGACCGGCCATGTTGCCATGCCGAGCGTTGCCTATGTGCTCGCAGGCCTGAGCGCGCTGGCGGTCGCGAGCGTCGTTACCGTCGCGCGCCTGCGCAAAGCCGCGTTCTGGATCTGACGCATGGCCAGCATCACCCTCCGCGATATCTGTCTCGATTATCCGCTGTACGGCGCCTACGACTTCTCGCTCAAGCGCCGGCTGCTCGGACGGCTGGCCGGCGCCGCAGCCCCGATTCAGACGATCCGCGCGATCGACAATATCTCGATCGAAGCTGCCGCCGGCGCACGGATCGGGCTCGCCGGCCCGAACGGCTCCGGCAAATCGACCCTGCTGCGGCTGATCGCCGGCGTCTATCCGGCGACCAGCGGCCATCTCGCGGTCACCGGCAACGTCGTGCCGCTGCTCGGTCTGAACGCCGGCGTCAATATGGACTTCGTCGCGGCCGACAATATCAGCCTGTTGCTGCGGATCAGCGGCCGGAAACCGACGCCAGCGCTCGTCGACGACATCTGGGCGTTCACCGAGCTCGAGGAGCGCATGCAGCGGCTGCCGCTGCGGATGTTTTCCTCAGGCATGCTGATGCGCGTGCTGTTTGCGACCGCGACCGCCTTTCCGGCCGACATCCTGCTGCTCGACGAGTGGCTCAGCGTGGTCGACGAGAATTTTTCTGCAAAAGCCGAGCAACGGCTGCTCAAGCTGGTTTCGCAGGCCGCGATCGTGATCATCGCGTCCCACGACCACGAACTGTTGCGCCGTACCTGCACCAGTATCGTCAATCTCGATCATGGCCGCATCGTCAGCACGGTCTCACTCGAAGCCCCTTCCCCCTACCCTTTTGAATTGCGAGAGAAGCGAGCATGAAGAAGATACTGGTCGTCAGCGAATCTCTCGGCGAGCCCAACCACAAGCGCGGCATTTTTCATTTCACGCGCGAACTGATCCGCTCGCTGGCCGGAGAAGGGCACGAGTTGACGCTGGTCGTCGAAACCACGCGCCGGTATCGCAAATTGCGCAAGCGGCAGCAACGGACGCGGCTATTGCCTGCGGATTCGCGCTTGATCGAGCTGCTCGCCCTCTACCGCTTCCTCGATGAAACCGACATGAACGAAACCATGACGCGCAGCCCCCTGCGCCGCACGATCGACTGGTTCAAGCACCGTATCAGCATGTGCACCTCGTGGGAGTTCGGCCTGTGTTTCCTCCGCGCGATCGGCGGCCTGCCAGCCCGTGCCAATCTGATCGAGAACAACTCCGGCGGCTTTGAATATATCCCGACTGACCTCCGCCACCTCGAGCTGTTTCGGCATTTTCTGCTTGAGCCTGGATTTTACAGCTATCAGGACACTTCCGCGTTGATGCGCCTGCCGCCGCCGCGGATCGATGCGCGCGACTACGATATCATCCTGATCGACACGCCGACGCGGGTGGCGATCAAGCGGCGGGCCAACGCCAAGGTCGTCTGCGTGGTTCATGACCTGTTGCCGCTGACCGACCTCAGGCTCAGCGACGTCGCGACGCGGCTGTTCCTGTCCCGCCTGTTCACCAGCCTGCAGCAGGCCGACGAACTGGCATTCGTCTCCAACTACAGCAGGAACCGCTTCAAGGAGCTGCTGCCGCAATTTTCCCACCTGCCGGCGCGGGTGGTCTATCCACGCACGCGCTTCGATGCCACCGACGTGGCGCGGCTTCCGGCTGCCGCCGTTCAACCGAGCTTTGTCGTCATTGTCTCGGCGGAACCGCGCAAGAACGTCAACGCCGTGATCCGCGCCTTCAGGAAGATGCCGCAAGCCGACCTGGTCGTGATCGGCTACGCCGGCGGCGCAAGCCGGATGCGCAACTTGCCGCCGAACATCCGCTTTGCGGGTTATGTCGACGAGCATGAGAAAGCGACGCTGATATCAGAAGCGCACGGCCTGATCATGCCGAGCTTTGCCGAAGGTTTTGGCGTACCTATCATCGAGGCGCTGGCCGCCAACACGCCCGTGCTGTGTTCCGACATCCCGGTGTTTCGCGAAGTGGCGGCCGAACTCGCCGACTACTTTGATCCGTTCTCGACCGAATCGATCTGCGCTTCCGTCACGCGGGTGCTGACGGGGCAGGAGGAATGGCGCAGCAAGATCCGCGCGCAGCGCGAGGAGCTAGCCGAGCGCTTCGGCCACCACACCCAGGCCCGCGACTTTCTTACCCTGCAGCCTGCCGGCGAAAGCCTGGTATCGGTCCCCCGGACCACCGCCTCCAGCGCGCCGCGGCTGGACGGCCTCGCCGCACACGGCATGTAACGGGACAACAGCACATGACGGTCGAAGCCGACGCCATGCATACACCCGCGAGACTTTCGCATTGGCTCGATCGACTTCACACCTGGCGCCGCTCGGCGACCTGGTTGCTAACCGTTGACCTGCTGACCGTGATGATCGCGGCTTCCCTGCCGTGGTCGACCTCGGCGACCTCCATCCTGGTCGTGCTCTGGGTGATCGTTGTCGCTCCCACCATCGATTGGGAGGCGTTCGTGCTCGACCTGGCCGATCCGGCCTGCGCCCTGCCGGTCCTGTTTGTGGCGCTCGCCGTCCTCGGCACCCTGTGGGCGGACGACCCCTGGGCGGTGCGTTTGCACGGGATCAAACCGGCGGCGAAGCTGCTGCTGATCCCGTTCCTGCTCTACCACTTCCAGCGAACCCAACGCGGCGCCTGGGTTTTGATCGCCTTTCTCGCCTCGTGCATGCTGTTGATGATCCTGTCCTGGATCGTGCTGTTCTTCCCCGACCTGAAGCCTGCGCACACCCTCTCCGCCGGCGTCCCGGTCAAGAATTATATCGACCAGAGCCAGGAATTTGCGCTCTGCGCCTTCGCGCTGGCGCTACCGGCGCTGATCGCGTGGCGCCGGAGAAAATGGAAACTGGCCGCCAGCTATCTTGCATTGGCGTTAGCCTTCATCGCCAACTTATTGTTCGTTGCGTTGGCGCGGACCGCACTGATCTACATGGCGGTGCTGCTGGTCTTGTTCGCCTCGCGTCATCTCGGCCGGCGCCCGATGTTCGCACTATTGGCGGGCGCCATCGTCGCCGCCTCGCTGATCTGGACGAACTCCCCCTATCTGCGCCAGCGCATCGGCGACATCGGCGTCGAATATCAGGCGCAAGACATCAGCGGGATCGCGTCGACGGCGCAGCGACTGACCTACTGGCGCAAGTCGATCAAGTTCCTTGCCGAGGCCCCGCTGCTCGGCCACGGCACCGGCTCGATCAAGGCGCAATTTACGCGCGATGCGGTCGGGCAGACCGGGCTGGAGGCCGAGATCGTCAGCAACCCGCACAACCAGACACTTGCCATCGCGGTGCAGTGGGGGCTGCTCGGCGTCATGCTGCTCTACGCGATGTGGCTCAACCATCTCCTGCTGTTCACCGGACGGACGCTCGCGGCGTGGTTCGGGCTTATCGTCGTCACGCAAAACGTCGTCAGCTCACTCCTGAATTCGCATCTGTTCGATTTCCACGAAGGCTGGATCTACGTACTCGGCGTGGGCCTTGCCGGCGGCATGTCAACACGTGCGGGGTAGATCACCCCTGCCCCTCAGCTCGCAGTCGCGACATGCATTCGTGCGCAGGCTGCGTTTCACACCAACGAGCGCCTGACATCACCGTACCCGCCACTGGAGCAGGCTGAAAGGCGGCTCCGATGCCGTGTGGTGCTCGAATTCACCGACAACTTCGGTACCGATCGAGACCTCCTGACGCGGATCCCCGAGAAGATTACCGATCAACCTGACCGAATTCGTCTCCTCAAGTTCGACAAGCACCACCAGATACGGCACTGCCGTTTTCAGCGCTGGATGCACTGCGTGCCAGACGCGCTCCCAGCTGTAGATGCGGCCTTCCGCCCTTACCTCTTCCCATCCGAGATCGAAGCCATGACAGGAATGGCAGATCCATTCCGGACCCCATTGCCAGATTCCGCAACCCGAGCAGCGCTGGATCAGCAACCGCCCGGCCTTGAGCCCGTCCCAATAGGGTTTGCTGAGCCCGTCCCGCTCGGGACTGGGGATCGGAAGCCCTGCGGGAAGATAAGGCTCGGGATGTTCGGTCACCGCGTCGCCTCCGAACCGAGAATGAGGCTACTCACCGGTGTTACCATCGGGCCCGCGATCATCATGGCAATTTCAACTTCTTTGATCTGGTTCGATGAGTGTCCCCAGATCTGCCTGACGCTTTCGATGATGAGATTCATGCCGTGCATGTAGCACTCGGCCAAGTGACCACCGCTGGTGTTCAGCGGAAGCTTGCCGTTGGGGGCGGAGAGGTTTTCGAGGGTCAGCACGTCATTTGCCTCCTCCGGTCGCAAGAAGCCGTGCTCGGCAAGGCTAAGCACCACACCGCCGGTGAAGTTCTCGTAAGCCTGCACGACGTCGACGTCGGATGGTTTGACGCGCGCCATTTCATAGAGCCGTCGCGCGACGGTACGAAAATCGGCCGTCGCGTAGTTTGGCGCGGTATGCGAGGAAGCTGCGTGGCGATAGTCTGCTCCAGCCGCCACGCCGAGAAGATAGGCCGGCGGATGCGGAAAATCCCTGGCGCGCTCGGCCGAGACCAGAACGATGGCCGCGGCGCCGTCGTTTTCCATACAACAGTCGAACAGCCGAAACGGCTCCACGATCCAGCGCGACGCATCATATTGCTCTTCGCCAAGCGGCCGGCCGCGCATGAGCGCACGCGGGTTGGCCTGGGCGTGATGATAGGAGGCGAGCGCGATCGCGCGCAAGGCAGCCTGCTCGACCCCATGCTCTTCCATGAAACGCCGCACCTTCATCGCGAAGCGTTGGGCCGGTGATATTGCGCCATACGGGACCGGAAAGGCCATCTCGCCGGCAATCACGGGTGCCGCACTGCCGTAGTTGAACGCCATCCCGCCCTGCCCGTAACGAACGAACTGCCCTTGAGCCAGCGCGCGAAATACCACGACGCAATCCGCAAGCCCGCCGGCAATCGCGGCGGCGGCATGGGCGACTGCTGCCGCTGTACCCCCGCCGCCGCCCCCCCATTGCATGCTCGAGTGCCGCAGTTCCGGAATACCCAGAGCGGCAGCCAGCCGCACGGCATCGTTGCGATCGTCGCTGTAGGAGGCGAAGCCGTCGATTTCGTGCGGCGAGATGCCTGCACTGGCGCAGGCGGCCACAATGGCCTTCAAGGCCAGCTTGAACTCGGGGTCGGGCGACTGACCATGCTTGTAGTATTGCGTTTCGCCGACACCAACGATGGCAACCTTGTGACGGAGGGTTCTGTCGTTCATATCCGCGTACCGCGCAGGCCTCACTTCGGACAGCATCAGTCGAACCGTTCCGCCAGCTTTCGCAGTTGCTCCAGCCGCTCTGGACCAAGGCCGGGCGCAGGAGGTCCCGGCCTGTAGGTCACGGACCTCAGCTTGCCGGTGAACGCGAACGTCCCGTCGGCAGAAAAACGTTCCCAGCAGACCGGGGAACGGCGATCTATTCCGACATCAATTCCCTGAAACAGGGCCTGGCCGATCAACATCGCAAGGCCGCGCTTCTCGCAACGCTTTTCGCCATCAACCAGGATGGCGATGTCGAGTTCGGTGCCCGATTTGGCTGTCGCCGAAATCACGATGCGCCGACGACCGGCCGGGATCGCGCCGCCGTTCACATCCGTCGTGTCGCCGTATCCGTTGTGGAGGTAGTGCACCTCGTCCTTGTCGATGTAAATGCTGTAGCCGCCGCCCTGCTGTCCGTGCGCAACCAGCGTCCCACGATCGCCCAGCTTGAAGTCCAGATCGATCTCGATGTCGAACGAACGCTGATCGACGAGCTTGAGCGACCTGTATCGGGCAAGCGTCGGCGTACCCGGCACTAAGCGAACCGGCGTTTCGTATCTCAATTCATAGTCGGAGCGCTGGAATTTCCTGATGCCGCTGCCTTCGTCGAGCGGAAATACCTGGTTATCCCATGCGGCGCGCTCCCATGCGCGTGCAAGTCGATGAACAAGGTCCGGCTCCGCTTTGGCAAGGTCGGTGGTTTCAGTCGGATCGACAGACAGATCGTAGAGTTCGAATTCGTCGTCAGTGAACTTCGTCATCGGCGCGTGGCGGCTGACGATTTCCCAACCCTCTTCGTAATAGCCGCGATGCCCCGATAGCTCGTAATACTGGGAAATATGCGCGTGTGCGGCTTCGCCGCGAAAGACGGTCTCTCCGAAGCTCGTCCCGGACAACGCCCGGACCGGATTGCCATGACGGGCCTGCAGATCGTTTGCGCCCGTCAGGTCCAGCAAGGTCGGATAGAGGTCGGTGACGTGCACATATTGGGACCGCATCTGCCCCGCTATGTCGCGGAAGCGGCTAGGCCACGATATCACCATCGGCACCCTGTGACCGCCGGCGTGAGTATTGCCCTTGTAAAGCCGAAACGGCGTGTTGGAGGCCATCCCCCAGCCACGCGGATAGTGCGGCATGCTGGTCGGCCCGCCGATGACGTCCAGAGCGGCGAGGTCCCGATCGATCGAGTCGGTCGTCTTCTTGTCGTAAAACATGCGCAGTGCATCGAAATACTGCGTCGTCCCGAACACCTGCCCCTCGCGCGAGGCGCCATTGTCCGACGTCAGGATTACAAGCGTATTGTCCCACTCGCCGAGTTCCTCGAAGGTCTGACGGATTCGTCCGACGCTCTCGTCGATTGTCCCGACCATCGCCGCGTAGACTTCCATGTAGCGGGCAAACAGGCGTTTCTCGTCCGCCGTCAATTCATCCCACGGCTTGACGTCGTCACCGGGCTCGCTGTTGCGGGGCGGAAGCTTGGTGCCGGCCGGAATGACGCCGAGCTCAATCTGCTTCCGGAACCGCACGGCGCGAACCGCGTCCCAGCCCAGTTCATAACTGCCGCGGTGCCGCTCGATATCCTGGGGCTTGGCATGCAGCGGCGCGTGTACGGCCGGATGCGCAAAATAAAGGAAGACCGGCTTGGACGAATCCGAAGCCTTCGACGACCGGATCATCGATACCGCGCGATCGGTCAGATCGTCGGTCAAATAATAGCCGTCAGGATAGCGTTCGGGTGCGACCTCCGAATTGTCGACCATCAACGTCGGAGGATGATGATAGTTGGAGAAGGCCTCGAGGAAGCCGTAGAACCTGTCGAAGCCGCGCTGCACCGGCCACGAAGCGCGTGAAGCCGTCTCGGTATGATCGAAGTCCTTGCACAGGTGCCACTTGCCGACCATGTAGGTCGCATAGCCCTGAGCACGTAGCATTTCCGGGATCGTCGTGACGTCCTCCGGCAGCTCCATCGCATAACCAGGGAAGCCCGGATCGGCGTGGGCGACCCAGCCGACGCCGGCGGCGTGCGAATTTCTGCCCGTGAGGAGTGCTGCCCGCGTCGGCGAGCACATCGGCATCACGTGGAAATTGGTGTAGCGCAGCCCCTGCTCTGCCAGACGATCGATATTCGGCGTCGGTATCTCGGAGCCGAAGCATCCAAAATCCGAATAGCCGACGTCGTCGCAAAGGATAACCACGATGTTGGGCGCGCCGGCAGGGGCCTGCGGACGCGAAGGCCAGTCCGGCTTCGACTGGACCATCGTGCGCCCGATCCTGCCCGCGAAATTGCGATAGGCATGGGTTTCCGCGCTGATATTTTCTGGAACTCCACGTTCGTCTTTCTGCGACGCGTCGTTCTGCGCATGCGCCGGGCTCAAATCGGGATTGCCTTTAGTCTTCGCCACCGAATCCTCCCCTGCGGCTTCGCCCGTTCCCGGCTGCCGATTGTTGAAACCCCATCTCAAAGGTCGAAAACATGCCTGCACGCCTCACACATGAGCATCGCCATGCGCGAGTTCGCCCCGACGGCCGTGAGTCCTCAATGCGGCAACGACGATCCAGCCGTAAAATACAAGCACGCTCGCCGATATGATCCAGCCGGACACGTGACCTACTCCGGCATTCCTGATCCAATCCGGAAAAGTGAGCGCAGCCGGGATCTCGCCGCTGAAGGAGGGAAAGGTCACTTTGAGCGCCCATGCACCCAGCAGGATGAGGAATATCCAGATATAGTTGCGTCGCAACCTTCGCGACACGGCCTCGGCCATCGACATCACGAACGTCGGCGTCTGCAGATCGGCAGCCATGATGCGCTGCCAGTCCTCCTCCACCTTTAGGCTCGGATCGAACAGTTTGGCATAGTAATTGCGCTCCAGCCGGCGGACGCGAGACCGATAAACGTCGAAGAAGCGATAGCGCCGCGACTCAATCATCAGCAGAAAGAATGCGAGCACCATCGCAAACATCAGCACGCTGTGGTGGGCGTTCGACGTCGAGAGCGAGACGGAGAGCATCGCAGCGACCAGCGTGATGGCCCAATTGGTGGTCCGGTCGATGCGATCTCGCCATCCGGCCATGCGGGCAATCTCGGCCCGGTGGAAGTGAGCGAATACCGTTATGAACTCACTGGGAGATGAAGGAAAATAGATGCGACCGATTTCGTGTCCTGCCGGCTCCTGCATTTTCTCCTCCCTGTTTTTAATTCACGGTGGTGAATGACCGCAAAATAAAGGCCACCGGCGCGTCAGGCCGGCGTGCCGGCTTCGATCGTCATGATTTCATCCGCGAACCGACCTCTCCCGAGCAGGTCCGCCATGCGGCGCATGGGGGCATCGATGTGGTTGAAGAACGCCCTGTATCCAGCGCACAGATAGTTCAGGCCGGGCTCGTCGTCCGGCGTCTCGGCAAAGCGGTTGCGCGGGCATTCGCCATAGCAGGCAAACAACACCTCGCAGTCGCGACAGTATTTTGGCAGCGTATCGAACTTGTCGCGGCCGAACTTGCGCTGTCTCGGCGACACCACGAGCTTGGCGAGCGGCGTTTCACCGATGTTGCCGAGCAGATAGTCCGGCTCAACATAATGGTCGCAGGCGTAAAGATCGCCATTGTGTTCGATCGCCAGCGCGTTGCCGCAAGTCGGGGAGAAAATACAGGCGCTGGGCTGGCCGATCCAGTTGGCAAGCGCGGCATCGAAGGACTGCACAAAGACCTGTCCGACATCGCGTTTGACCCACTCGTCGAAGATCTCCGTCAGGAAGCTGCCGTACTGCTCCGGCCGCACCGAACGCTCCGTTACCAGCCTGCCCTGCTGGACGTATAGCGGCCGCTCCCCACCCGGGCGCTCGTTCCATCCCAGATTGGCCTGATCGATGGTTTCTTCCGTTGCCCGCTCGACGATCGGAATGAATTGCAGAAATCTGGCCTGCAATCGGTCACGGAAGAACCGGTAAACCTCGAGGCCATGATCGCCGTTCGCCGCATGGACGGTGCAGAGAATATTGACGTCGACCTCGTTCCTGGCGAGACATTCCCACGCACGCATCACCTGATCGAATGTTCCACGCCCACCCTTAGCGACGCGGAAGGCATCGTGCATGTCCTGCGGACCGTCGATGCTCAGCCCGACCAGGAAACCATGCGCCTTGAAGAAGCGTGCCCATTCGTCGTTGAGAAGGATCCCGTTGGTCTGGATCGTGTGCGCGACCTTCTGACCTGGCCTCTTGTACTTCGCCACCAGATCAACGGCGCGCCTGAAAAACGCCAGGCCCATCAAGGTAGGCTCGCCGCCTTGCCACGCAACATTGACCTCCGAATCTGACTGCGCCGCAAGCAACTGCCGGACGTAGGCCTCGAGCACATCGTCGGTCATCCGCAGGGTACCCTCCCCGTAAAGCCGGTCCTTGCTCAGAAAGAAGCAGTACTTGCAGTCGAGATTGCAGTTGGCGCCGGTCGGCTTGGCCAACAAGTGAAATGCCATCGGTTGCTGCATCCGGTCCTCCACGGCAGCCGCGCACAAAGCGGCCTCGGCCGGCGCTTCCCTCGCTTCTGCTTGCGATTTCGCCGCAACCATATGATGGACATTCTTCAATTGCAATGGTACTACCATTGATAAGAGCGCGCCGGAAACTGCAACGGGATGGCCGATGACGCGTCGGCGAGGTTGTCGGCACGGGACAAAGTGACCAGGGAGGCGACGCGGTGAACGCTAGTCAGGACTGCAAGGATTTTGATTTCATCGTGATCGGTGCCGGCGCCGCGGGCTGTCTGCTGGCAAACCGTCTTTCGAAAGATCCAGCCGCACGCGTGGCACTGATCGAGGCCGGTCCTTCCGATCTGAATTTCCCGATCAACGTTAAAACGACGCTGCCGATCGGCAACGTGTTCCTGTTGCCGCACGCCCGCTACAACTGGCAACACGCCTATAGCGGCGGTCCGGAGGTCAACGGGCGGCAGATCCCTTGCCCGCGCGGCAAGCTGTTCGGAGGTTGCACCTCCGTCAACGGCACGGTCTACATGCGCGGCCACCCGACAGATTATGACGAATGGGGCGGGCTCGAAAATGACGGCTGGGATTACCAGAACGTCCTCGCCCACTATAAGCGGCACGAGAATTACGTCGGCCAGGCATCGCGTTTTCACGGTACCGGCGGCGAGCTCGACGTACAAAAACCCCGCGAAAACAACCCGCTCGCGCACGCCCTCATCGAAGCGGCTGTCGAGGCCGGCCATCAGCGCAACGACGATTTCAACGGCGCACGACAGGACGGTTTTGGGATTTTTGACCTCAACCAACGCGGCGGCGTCAGGCTAAGCAGTTCGCGGGCATTTCTGCATCCCGCGCTCGGCCGAAGCAACCTGCGCGTATTTGCCGATACGCTGGTCGAACGCATCAATCTGCGGGGATCACGGGCGACAGGCGTTACCATCCGACACGAAGGAAGACCGCAAGTACTTATGGCGTCGACGGAGGTGATCCTCGCAGCCGGCACCGTCAACTCGCCGCAACTGCTGATGCTGTCCGGCATCGGCCCGGCCGACATGCTGCGACGTCAAGGCATTAACGTCGTGGAGGACCTTCCCGGCGTGGGCGCCAATCTGCAGGACCACCCGACGGTCTCGGTGGCGATGAGCAATCCCGGCGCGGAATCATACGCGCTCTCCTGGCGGACGGCACCGCGCGCCGCCCTCGCACCCCTGCGCTATCTCTTCGCGCGCAGCGGCATGCTCGCCTCCAACGCCGCAGAAGCGGGCGGCTTTCTGCATAGCCGTGCCGGCCTCAGCCGGCCCGACCTGCAAATGACGTTCATGGTCGGGCTCAAGGACAATCCACGAACCCTGCCGCGCCGGCACGGCTTCGTGTTGCACGTCGCGGTTCTTCGGCCGGCAACGCGCGGCCGGCTCGCGCTTGCTTCCGCCGATCCAACGGCGCGACCGGTGATGTACCCGGACTTCCTTCGCGATCGTGCCGACGTGGAAGCGCTGATCTCCGGACTGAAGCAGGCACGGCATATCATCTCGCAACCGGCACTGGCGCGCTACTCGGGCGCCGAACTCAGTCCGGGTCCTGCGGTGAAGAGCGATGCCGACCTGGAGACCTTCATTCGCGCCAACGTCGCCACGACCTACCATCCGGTGGGCACCTGCAAGATGGGACCGCAGCGCGATCCGATGGCGGTCGTCGATTCCCGCCTGCGCGTCCACGGCATCACAGGCCTGCGGGTCGCCGATGCCTCGATCATGCCCAATATCATCGGCGGCAACACCAGTGCGCCGGCCATGATGATCGGCGAGCGCGCCGCGGCGTTCATCACACAGGACGGCCGATCGGACACCGCAAATTCCAACCCGAAACTGCGTAGCGTGGCCGGCGGCGTCCACGCCTAGGCCGGATACCCCCAAAGAAGAAAGTGTGCTCAATGACCGTCTCCGGTGATGTCAGCGCTGCCCTCGACGGAGTCCGCGTTCTCGATTTCTCGATCATGCTCGCCGGCCCCTACTGCGCCCGGATGCTTGCGGACGTTGGCGCCGAGGTCATCAAGATCGAGCCGCCGGAAGGTGACGACATGCGCTTGCGCGCACCCTTGCGCAGTGGCCACAGCGCCTATTTCGGACAGCTCAACGCCGGTAAGCGCAGCATCACCCTGGATCTGAAGACCCCGGAGGCGATCGCGATTGTCCACGGTCTCGTCGCCAAGGCCGATGTGATCGTGGAGAACTTCCGGCCCGGCGTGATGGACCGATTGGGGCTTGGCGAAAAGACGCTGCGGCAGATCAATCCGCGGTTGGTCTATTGCTCGATATCCGGCTATGGCCAGACCGGACCGGCAGCCGCGCGTCCGGCCTACGCGATGATGGTGCACGCTGCCAGCGGATTTGACCGCACGCTGATGCGGTATGCCGGCGATCGTGATCGCCCGGCACCCGGCGCCGTGTTCGTTGCCGACGTGCTGGGCGCCATTTTCGGCTATTCCGCGATCCAGACCGCGCTGGTTCAGCGCAGCCGGACGGGTGTCGGACAATACATCGATGTCGCCTTGATGGATTGCATGACGAACCTGCTGGTCTATGAGCTGCAGGAAGCCCAATTCCCTGTCACGAGCCCGCGTCCGGTATACGCCCCGGTCAAGGCACAGGATGGTGACCTCCTGATCGCGCCGATCACCGAGCGAAATTTCAGCGCATTGTGCGAGGCAACGGAACTGGGCCCGCTGCGCACCGACGAACGGTTCGCCACCCTTCCATCGCGCAACAGGAACTGGATGGCCATGATGGACGTCGTCGAAGGCTGGACCCGTGAACGGTCAGTCGCCGAATGCGTGCGATTGCTCGATCAAGCCGGCGTTCCCTGCGCTGCTTATGCCGATCCAGGCGATACGCTGACAGATCCCCATTTGATTCAACGGGGGCTGTTTCAACAGGTCTCCGATGGCGCCGGTCAGTTTACCGGAATCAATCCGCCGTGGCGGATGTCGGGGGCGAAGGCGGAATTGGGCAACCACGTCCCGGCCGTCGGCGAGCATACGCAAGACATACTGGATAACATCCTAGCAATGCCGCCTGCCGAACAGGCGCGTGCGCGTGCGGCCGGCGCGTTCGGCGTAAAGAAGCCCTGAGGGCGCGTGGCACGCTAAATCGTTGTGAGCGTTCAATGAAAGGACCTTTGCGCCCCAAACCGAGTCAGGTATCTGTGAGAGGGTTGAGCGCAGAATGATGGCCGCCGACCAGAGGTGCTTTGTGTGTATGATGGCCGGGTGCGCCGGGATGGCCGGCAAACGTGACACTGAGGCCGAGCTTGGCCGATACAGGGTTTAGGGTGATCCGGACAGCAACAAAGAAGGCGAACAGGACTGAGCCGGCTGATGCCATGCGGAAGCCGGTTTCGCGCAAGCCGGATTCGGAGACCGCCTTTCGCCGGGTCCAGGTCGCGCGCGCGTTCGAGGACATCGCCCGCCAGATCAGGGAAGAGCTGCTGCAAGGAAGGCTGCGGCCGGGTGACCGCCTGCCGGCGGAACGCGAACTCGCCGTTCAGTTCGGCGTGTCCCGAAATACCCTCCGTGAGGCGCTCCGATCGCTTGAGATCGCCGGCTTGATAACCTTGCGCAAGGGTGCCGCCGGCGGCGCGTTCATCAACGACACCAACGGCGATACGGTCGTTACCAGCATCAAGGACATGTTTTCGCTCGGCGCCGTAACCACCGAGCAGATCACGCAAGCGCGGATTTCGGTCGAGTCCGCGATTATCCGCGCGGCCTGCGAGGTGCATACCGCCGCCGATGTCAAGAAACTTCGCGAGAACCTCGAACTTGCGGCGGAGGCGACCAGCAGAAACGACTTCTTTGCGCGGGCCAACGCCCATCTCGAATTTCACCTGATCCTGGCGAGAGCGACCCGCAACCCGATCCTGATCGTCGTCATGGAGGCCTTGATCGGCGTGATGCGGCAATTCCTCCACACGATCGGTCCGCAACAGATCGCCGACTATGTGCTTCCTTCGCGCAAACGCTTCATGCAGTATTTCGAGGCGAGAAACGCCGACGCCGCCGTCAAGGAGATGGAACAGCACCTGAAGCGCGTCAATCGCAACTATCTTGCACTGCTTGGCGAGCGATCGAAGTCGAACGAGATTATTGCCGGGCGACGTTAGAGCCTCCGGTCAACCCTGCGCTCAATCACCGCTGCCCTTTTCGATGGCCCGTCGATCCAAACCACCCAAGCCCCTTGCAGTCGACAAAGGCAAGCCCGCGCCGGAAATCGCGCGCAGCCTGAAACTCGACCACGGGCTGGGATTCCTTACGCGCCTGCTCGAAACGCGCGCCGCCGCCCTTTATGAACGGCTGACCGGGCAGGAAGAAATCACGCCGCGCCAATTCGGCGCGATGCTGACGCTGCATCAGCGCGGCACCCTGACGCTGACGGAGCTCGCAACCCATATCCGCGTCGATCGCAGCACGCTCGGCGAGATGATCAAGCGTATGGCGGACCGGGGGCTGATCCGGAAGGAAAGCAACGACGCCGACCGCAGGTCTGCGACGGTGACGCTCGCCAAGCCGGGCGAACAGGCCTTGCTGCGGCTGGTTTCCGGCGCTGCGCAGTTGCAGGAAGAGCTGCTTGCGCCGCTGCCGCCCGAGGACCGCGCCTTCTTTATGCGGTGCATGAAGCTGGTGGCGGAACCTCCCGCCGGGCATTAGCAGCACCAACGATCGCCCGGACACATCGCCTCCACCAGCGTGTTCGACGCGCGATGGGCGATGCACCGGAGGGCCCAGACACAAAATCGCGAAAACAACCCCATGCAAAGTAGAAATGGGCGCCGGCCCGCGGCTCGCCTGCTGTTTGCGTCCGGGGGAAAACAGTCCGTCGTTACGGCCCAACCGGGCCTCATCACGCTCTGTCCCCTTCTTCATGCATTACCAGCCATGCCCGCGTAGCAGCCAAATTGCCATTGCCGGATCGGGCCTGCGATGTTATTACGTATACGTAACATATCGACGGGAGGAAAAGGTTGCGCCTGATCGACTATCTGAGCGTGCCTTATCGCCTTGAAGCGGCCACGACCGAACTCGCCGACGGCAGTTGGGTCCGGCGCGTCGCCTATCCGGAGCTGCCGGAATGCACGGCTGAATCGACCGTCGTTGAAGACGCGCTTTGTCAGCTCGAACGGCGGCGGATCGAGATGATCGTGCGCATGGTTGGTGACGGCTGCGCCCCACCCGTCCCGCGCCCGCCACTGCGCGACTGCGATCCCGCATGGGTCGCCAGAGAGGTCGGCGTTGCGCCGGAAATGATCGAACTGATCGATCGCTGCGACGCGACGACCGTCCCCGAACAGGAAACGAATTTCTGAATACTGCGCTGATCAAAGCTCCGAGGAAACAAACATGCTTTCACACCAGGACAATGAGACATTGGTTCGGGTCGGCGCCGGAACGCCGATGGGATCGCTCTTCCGGCTGTACTGGATTCCGTTCATGTTCGCGAAGGATCTGGCGCCGGACGGACAGCCGAAACGCGTGATGCTGCTGGGCGAAGATCTGGTGGCGTTCCGCGATACCCAAGGACGTGTCGGCCTGATCGCCAACGCCTGCGCGCATCGCGGCGCGCCGATGATGTTCGGCCGCAACGAGGATTGCGGCCTGCGCTGCGTCTATCATGGCTGGAAATACGACGTGACCGGCGCCGTGGTGGATACCCCGGCCGAGCCAACACGGAGCCGGCTCAAGGACAAGGTCAGGATCACGGCCTATCCCTGCAAGGAACGTAACGGCATCGTCTGGACCTATATGGGGCCGGAAACGGCCGAGCTTCCACCTTTGCCGAATGTCGAGTGGAACATGGTCCCGGAAGCGAACGTGCACATTTCGATCCGCGTGCAGGAATGCAACTGGCTGCAAGCCCTCGAAGGCGAAATCGACTCCGCGCATGCGCCAATTCTCCACAGCCGGATCGATTCCAAGGGCCAGGTCAACGCCTGGCTTGCCAAGCGCGACCTGCGGCCGACCTTCGAATGCGTGCGTCAGGATTTCGGCATGAGCATCGCGGCGAAGCGACAGCTTGGCGAGCAGAAGCTCTACTGGCGCGTGAACCAGTTCGTGATGCCGTTTTATTCATTGGTGCCGCCGCAATCGAAGTTTCCCGATCTGAGCGGCCATGCCTGGGTTCCGATCGACGACAACCACACGCTCTGCATCTTCTTCTCCTATCATCCGTCCGAGCCGCTGCCCGCGCGCACCAAGGAATTGTTCGAGGAAGGCCATCACGGCCGCGAAACCGGCCACCCGAGCCGGCACGCCTATGTGAAACGCCCGGCTACCGTTCCGTTCTGCGACTACTGGACCCGCTTCACGCGGGAAACCGCGTTCGAGTTCGACCATGAAAGCCAGGTCAGCACCTGGTTCTCCGGATTGCCCGGCCTGTGGGTTCAGGACGGCGCGTGCCAGAGCGGAATCCAGCCGATCTTCGACCGCACCAAGGAAAATCTCGGCTCCAGCGACGCCGGTATAGCCATGACGCGGCGGCTGTTGCTGGAGGCCGTCAGCGCCTATCGCGACCGCGGCATCAAGCCCGGCGGGGTCACCAATCCCGACATCTTCATGGTCCGCGCGGTCTCGCTGACGCTGCCGGAGAGCACGTCATGGGTCGATTACGGCCGGCCTCACATGGCAGCAAAGCTCGGCGCGGGCTTCGAATATGCACTCTGATGCGCATCCTGCGGCTCGCATGGATTTTGAACCCGCGGTGAAAGAGGAGCTTGCAATGGACGAGGCCTTCGAGGTCCGCCTGCACCGCAGCGGGCGTTCGGTTACTGTTCCCCAGGGCGAAACGATCCTGGAAACGCTGATCGAGGAAGGCGTCGACGTCGTCTATTCCTGCATGGCAGGGCATTGCGGAACCTGCGAGACGCGGGTGATCGAGGGCACGCCGGACCATCGCGACAGCTTCCTCGGCGACGAGGAGAGGAGCGACAACAAGGTGATGATGATCTGCTGCTCGCGATCGAAAACACCGGTTCTGGTGCTTGATCTCTAGAACAAGATCCTCACCGGCACACGATCAATGCGTCTGCAGCAACGACGCCACTTGTCGACGCAATGACAGGATTGACGTCGATCTGGTCGATCACATCGCGCAGGTCATGCGCGAGCTCCGATAGCCGGGAGATGGTGTCGACCAGCCGGTCAATATCCACGCCTGGCTTGCCGCGGAAGCCCGTGAGCAACGCATGTCCCTTTAGGGACGCCAGCATCGCGCGTGCGGCCGGTTCGCCGATTGGCGCGAGCCGCACCGCAGTGTCGGCGATCAATTCAACCATGATCCCGCCAAGCCCTACCGCAACCAGCGGACCGAACTGAAGGTCATTTTTGACACCGAGTACGATTTCGACGCCCTGGGGAACCATCTGCTGCACACTGATGCCATCGATCCGTGCCCGCGGAGCATACCGCAAGCAGGACGTCAGTATCTGCTCTGCAGCCCTGCGTGCCTGCTCCGGGGTCGACACACCGAGCTGGACGCCACCAGCTTCCGTCTTGTGAAGGATATCCGGCGAGACGATCTTGATAGCCGTTGGGCCGGCGATCTGGCTCACCGCCATCGCGGCGCCTTCCGCATCGCGCGCCACGATTTCCTTTGGCGTTGCTATGCCATAGCAGGCAAGAACCCGCTTCGAATCGGTCTCGGACAAAGCCGCGCCCGGGGACTTCCCGGCGATGATCTTCCGGGCAGCCTGCTCGGCCGACGGATCGGAGCATCGGGCGGCGCTAACGGGTTCCACCCGCTTGTGCCAGTCGAACCAGGCGCGCAAGGCGGCAAAGCATCGGTCCGCCGAACGAAACACGCAGACCCTGGGATCGGCGTCGAGAAGCTCGCTGCCCGGCCCCTGGTACCATTCGTTCATCCAGACCACGGCGAGTGGGTGATCGGAGCGGGCCGCGGCCTCGACGATGGCCGGTGCACGGGCGCCGCTCGATGAGGCGTGCGCAAAGATCATCGGCAGCACCAGCGCGCTGAAACCAGGATCGGTCAGGAACGCGTCGAGGCAGAATCCGAATGTCTCCGACGTCTTCAACACTTCGGCCGTGAGATCGGACGGATTACCGACCGAGCCGAAATCCGGGACCACCTCGCGCAGCGCCTGGTCCGTTTTCGGTGCGATCGCAGGCAACCCGACGCCATAGGCTTCCGCCTTATCGGCACAGATCACGGCAGCCCCGCCGGACGTCGAGAGAATGCCGACGCCCGGCCCTCCCGACGGAGGTTTCGATTTTGCCATGAAGGCCGCGGTCTCCAGCACCGCCTCCAGACTGTCGACCGCGATCGCGCCGGCCTCTTCAATCGCCGTTCGATAGGCGACCACCGAGCCGACCATGGTGCCGGTATGCGACATCGCCGCCTGGCTGGCGGTCTCGCCGTTGCCGGTCTTGTAGACGATCAAGGCCTTTCCGGCGGCACGGGCCTTGCGCGCCGCGGCAAGGAAGCGGCCGCCATCCTTGACGCCTTCGAGCAGGCAAATGATCGATCGCGTGTCGTCGTCTTCGGCGAGATAGGAGATGAAATCGCAGACATCGACGTCGCAGGAATTTCCAGCGGCGAGGTAGTGCGAGAATCCGACGCCGCGCTGCATGCCCTGCAGCACCGTGTAGCCGAGCGCACCACTTTGCGAGACGATCCCGATCGGTCCGCGGCGATGTCCCATGGTGGCGTAGCCGGGCATGAAATTCATCCCGGCGCCGGAGCGCGTATTGGCCAGCCCAACGCAATTCGGTCCGACGACACGCACGCCGGTCCGTCGGGAAAGCTGCACCAGACGTTGCTGCGCTTCGATCCGGTCAGGCTTAGCCGTCTCGGCAAAGCCCGAGGCATAGACAATCACGCCACCGGCCGAGACGGCAGCGGCTTGCTCAATCATCCCTTCGACCATCGGCCGCGCCACGCACAGCACGACACAGTCCGGCCTTTCCGGAAGCTCCGACAGCGACGGCACGCAGGGACGGCCGAGCAAGCTCTGATACTTCGGATTGATCGCGTACACCTTGCCGGAGAAATCCGACATGTTGGACAATGTGCGCTCGCCAAACGAACCAGGCGTCTCCGACGCTCCGACGACCGCGACAACCTCGGGGTTGATCAAGCGGCGGAGATCGTCGTGGTGATATACCGCCCGCGTGGTTGCAGAATTCATGCGCTAGTCTCTTCTTCCTTGAAGTCTTCCAAAAATGCAGTCTGCCTCGCCTTTGCTTTATCTCGGCAGCCCGAGCCCCCGCTGCGCGATCAGATTGCGTTGAATTTCATTGGTGCCGATGCTGATGACCCACATCAGGGAATGACGCAGGTTCTGCTCGAACCGGCCATTGTCGATAGCGCCCGGCATCTGCTCGGAAAGTGCGGCGCGCATGCCGAGAATATCCAGCGCGGCTTCGCCGAAGCGCTCCATCAACTCGCCGGAGAACACCTTGCTGATTGCCCCGAATTCAGGCGGCGTGATTCCGCCGGCCGCAAGTTCCGCACAATGCATCATCAACTGGCGGCCGACCTCGATTTCCGACGCTAGCCTGGCCATTTGGTCCCGGACGATCGGGTCATCGCCAAGCGACGGTCCATCGCTTTCCTTCGCGATGACGTGCCGGCGCAACTGTTCAAAGGCATGCGCGACCTTGAGAACGATACCGCCGCCGACAAGGCCTCGCTCGAAGGCGAGCGCGCCGGTCAGCACCTTCCATCCGCCATTGAACTCGCCGACCATGTTCTCCAGGGGAATGCGCACGTCGTCATAGAAGATGTTGGCAAAGGACCCGTCGTACATGGTGGTCGCCGGGCGGATCGTGATGCCCGGCGCATCCATCGGGACGATGAACATGCTGATTCCGGCATGCGCGGGCTTCGCATCCGGGTCGGTTCGAGCCGCGAGGAACATGTATTTTCCCCACCAGGTCGTCGTCCAGATCTTCTGGCCGTTGATGATCCACGCGTCAGCGGCACGTACCGCGCTGGTCCGCAGGGCCGCGAGGTCGGACCCGGCCTCTGGCTCGCTGTAACCCATGCCGTGCATGGCCTCGCCACGAAGTATTTCAGGCAGGTATTTCTGCTGCTGCGCTGGCGTACCGAACATCATCAGCGCGTTGGCCTGGATCGCCGCGCCGATCCGCGGCGCCTCGCCGCGCTCCATGGTTTCCATGAAGGCGATTTGCTCGAGCGGTGAGCGCGCCTGGCCACCGAAGTCCTTTGACCACCCCAATCCGATCCAGCCGGTTTTGCCGATATCGCGCGCGAATTCAGCATCGAACTCGCGCTTGGAGAACGGCTTCGTATCGAAGCCAGCCTTGCGTTCGCCGGACCAGTTGTGCTCCAGCCACGCCCGCGCCTGCTCCCGCAGATCATTGCCGGCGGGACCGAGATCATATTGCGGCAGCCCGGAGCCGCCATCATCGAGCAGAAACGAGGCAATCCGCCGCCGCGCGTGCGGCGCGCCGCCGAGCGCGGTCGTATCGAGATGCACGCGCTTGAAGTGTCGCGGAGCCTCGTGTTCTTCCGCGTATCCTATGGCACCGAAGGTGTGCTGGATTTCAAGCGAGACACACCGCAACGCATCAGCGGCGAAGGCCACGGCCGAATTGGCAAAATAGCGCCAGTTGCGGTCCTTGCGGTCGTGCAGATAGGCCGCATGATCAAGCGTGAGCCGCACGCCCTCAAGCGCGATCAGGCCATCGGCGAGCTTGTGCTGGATCGCCTGGAACTTGCCGATCGCCTGCCCGAACTGCTTGCGCTCCTTGGCGTAATCGACCGCGAGCTCAAAGGCGCGCCGCGCCGCGCCATAGGCCCGCGCAGTCAGGGCAAGCTTTCCCTCGACCAAAAGGTCGTCGGACACCGAACGCCCCGGCGCAACGAGTGTCGCCGGCGCGGCCACCAGCCGAACCTCGTGCAGACCCCAGGCGCCCAATGCCCGGGCGGGTTCGAGATCGACACCGGCCGCACCCAGCTCGACCACCACGAGCGCAGATTTATCGACGGCCACGAGGAGATGTGTGCAACTGTCCGCCACCTCGACGAAGCGAAGCAGACCGCTCGCCTGTCCGTTTTCAAGCCGGACCGAGCCCGCATGGCGGTCAGGATCGAGCGCGCCGAACGAGAACGCAACGCGCGCGGTGCCGGCATGCAACTTCTCAAGCAGGTCAACTGCGGCGTCGGCCTGGAGCCCCGACAGCGCCAGATTGGCGAGTGCGGCCGACCACATCGGGGCCGGGCACGCGGCTCGGCCAAGTTCGGCCATCACCACCAAAATCTCGCGAAGGCCACCCTCGGCGAAGTCGCAACCGAGCGAAGCCACGCCCTGCCCTACGAGCTTGGTCCAGATCGCCGAAACTTCTTCCGGTGTCGCCTGCTTGCCGTCCGCCCGCCATTGCTCGCCGAGAAACCCGCGCAGGGAATCCCGGAGCATCTGCCTGACTTCCTCGCTTGGCAGCTCAACCATATCCATGCCTGCAGCCTCGATAGCGATGTTCGCGCGCGTGCCCCGACGTCTTCCGCCTTGCAGTGCGGACCATGTACGGCCGTGACGCAGCGAGAGGGTTTCGGTCCGTCACGCCGCGGACGCAACCCCGCCTAGCCGAATTTCGGCTTGCGCTTTTCCTTGAACGAGGCCGTCGCCTCCTTGTGATCGGCGGTGTCGAACGTCACCTGTTCCAGCGCCATCGAGGCTTCCAGCATCATGTTGACCCGTTCCTTGACGATCTGGTTGATCGACAACTTGGTCCAGCGGATAGCCCAGGTCGGGCCGTTGGCAAGTTCGACGGCAATCTCGCGGGCCTTCGCCAGCACCTGTGACCGCGGCACGACATGATTGACCAGCCCGATCCGTTCAGCTTCCTTGCCGCTCAACAAGGTGCCACGGATCAGAAATTCCTTGGCCTTGTTGATCCCGACGAGCAGCGGCCAGATCACCGTGCCGCCATCGCCCGCGACAAGGCCGACCCGCGATACATGCGTGTCACCGATGCGGGCGTCTTCGGCCATCACGGTAATATCGCTCAGCAAGGCATGGGTCGCGGCAAGTCCGATGGCATCGCCATTGATGGCGGCGATGATCGGCTTGTCGAGCTCGAGCTGACGATTGACGATGCGACGGCTGATCATGGGATCGTGCACCTCGCCCTCCTCAAGCACATCGCCGCCGGGCCGCTCCGACATCGCCTTCACATCGCCACCGACGCTGAAATAATCCCCTGCCCCGGTCAGCACGACGGCGTTGACCGCGTGATCGTCGGCGAGGTCGTCCCAGATCGATCGCAATTCGCGGATCAGTTTCTGGTTGATGGCGTTGCGCGCCTGCGGACGGTTGAGGGTGACGGTCGCCACCTTCTCCGCGACTTCAATCTTCAAGCACTCGTAGTTTGCATATCTCGACACGCTTTCCTCCATTGCAATTGGAACCTGCCGTCAGACAGATTTGTTACGCAGATCTTGCCATACCCGATGGCGAACACCCGGTTGCATCTCGGTTAACGCAACGTGAGGCGACATCGCGCCCGGATCCGAATCCAGCATCCGCTGCACGGATTCCAGATGAACCCGCATCAGGCGCGCGGCCGCGGAAACGTCCCGCTTGCGCAACGCAGACAGAAACTGTCGACGCTTTTCCACGAGTTGCGGCATCGAGACGCCGCTTGAAGCGACCTTGGCGTAGACGAAGCGCATATGAATTTCGGTGACGGAATCCATGATCATGGCCATGACCTTGTTCCCGGTCGCTGCCGCCAGAAGCCTGTAGAACTCCCGCGAGCATTCGACCCGGTCTAGCAGCCGGCCCTCGCGTGTGGCGATTTCCGACCGCTCTATGTTTGCTTCCAGGGCCAGAAAGTCGGCCTGCCGTGCGCGCTCGCAAGCCAGCCGGACCACGAGGTCGAGAATCTGAATTCGCCCCTCGGAAAGCTCTCCAACAGAGATCGCCCCGAGACTTAACATGTCGCGCACGACGTCATTCATCCGGCTCATATCACCGTCCTGGACGAAGGCGCCCCCTTTGACGCCCTTCTGCAGCCGCAGAAGTCCCGCCATTTCGAGGCTGCGCAACGCCTCCCTCAAGACGTTGCGGCTGACGCCAAGCTGCTCCGCGAGATCGCGCTCCCGGGGCAATTTGTCTCCGGGCTTGAGCACGCCGAGCGCCAGTTGTTCGCGGATGCGCTCGCAAATTTCCTCGAACGTGCGGCGCACATGAATTGGCTGAAACCTCAGCGAGGTCGGCGAGACACCAGCACGCCGGGGCGCCCGATCGCGGCGCCGGGGGTCAGGGGACCTGTGAGGACTTGACTTGTTCGTCATTGGCGTGATTATTAAATGGTTCTACCATTGAATGGAAGTCCTTTTTTGAGGCCCTGCCCCATGAACTTCACCGAGGAGCATCTGGCGTTCCGCGACACCGTCAGAAGGATGGTCGCCAAGCACGTGGCGCCAATCGCCGCCGAAATCGACGAGACCGATCGCTTCCCCCTCGAGATCGTCAAGCTGTTCGGCGAAATGGGGCTGATGCAGCTGTGGGTGCCCGAACAATATGGCGGCCCGAACGGCAACCTGACGATGGTCTGCATCGCACGCGAGGAAATCGCTAAAGTCTCGCCGGCCTGCTCGTCGATCGCCGGCCTCAACTCGATGTTCATCATGCCGCTGCTGCACTTCGGCTCCGAGGAGCAGCGCAAGAAATTCCTTCCGATCATCGCCAAAGGCGGGGTTGTGACGGCGATCGCAATTTCCGAACCGCAGGCGGGTTCCGACGTTACGGCGATAAGCACCCGCGCAAAGAAGGACGGCGATTCCTATGTTCTCAATGGCCGCAAACAATGGTGCAGCTACGGTGTAGCGGCCGACTACATCGTGGTCATGGCGCGGACCGGAGACGGGCCCGGCGCGGATGGCATCAGCGCCTTCATCGTCGAACCAAAGCGGATGCCGGGCATCACCTTCGGACGTCACGAACGCAAGATGGGCTTTCGCGGCGCGCCCAACACACCGATCTTCTTCGACAATGTCCGGATCCCCGCCGAAAATCTCGTCGGCGAAGAGGGCAAGGGTTTTCGCGCGTCAATGCGCGCGCTCGACCTGAACCGCCCGACGATCGGCGCTCAGTCCGTCGGACTGGCGCAGGGCGCGCTCGACGTCTCCATCGCCTATGCGAAGGAACGCAAGCAATTCAAAAAGGCCATCTCGGAATTCCAGGGCGTGCAATTCATGCTGGCGGACATGGCTATCCAGATCGAGGCGGCGCGCGCCCTCGTCTACGAGTGCGCGCGCGCCGGCGATGAAAGCGACTGGAAGCGCCTGAACGTCCTCGCAAGCATGGCCAAGTGTTTCGCCAGCGATATGGCGATGAAAGTCACGACCGACGCCGTTCAGATCTTCGGAGGTTACGGCTACACGATGGACTACCCGGTCGAGCGCATGATGCGCGACGCCAAGCTGACCCAGATTTTCGAAGGTACCAACCAGATCCAGCGGGTGGTCATCGCCCGCGAGCTGCTGAAATAACAACGTCAAAAAAACGATAGGGAGGAAACATTGTTGAGCCCTGCTATCAATCGCGTTTGGGGCGCATTGGCCGTGTCCTGGCTCATTGCTGCGCCCTCTGCTCACGCACAATCGATCTACAGCGCTGGCGCCAGCGATACCGAGATCAAGCTGGGTCAATCGACGCCGCTGAGCGGCCCGGCGTCCGCTTTTGGCGCCGGTGCCGGACGGGCCGTCGTCGGTTTCTTCGAAATGCTGAACGAAAAGGGAGGCATCAACGGACGGAAGATCAATTTCACCCAGCTCGACAACGCCTACAGCGCGCCAAAGGCCGTCGAACAATCCCGCAAGCTCGTTGAAGACGTCGGCGTACTGGCAGAGGTCGGCACCATCGGAACGGTACCGAACGTCGCTATCCAGAAGTATTTGAACTCGAAACAGGTGCCGCAGCTGTTCATCACGGCGGGAGGACGGCGCTTCAACGACCCGGCGGCTTTCCCATGGACGGTGCCGCTCTATCCGGATTTCGAAACAGAGGGCCGGGTCGTCGCCAAGTACATTTTGAAGACCAGGCCGGATGCCAAGATCGGCGTGCTTCGTCAAAACGACGATTTCGGAAAGGACTACGTGAAAGGGTTGCGCGCCGGCCTTGGTGCGAAGGCCTCCCAGATCCTCGCCGAAGTTTCGTATGAACTCGCGGATCCAACCATCGACTCGCAGATCGTTCAGTTGAAGGCCGCCGGGATCGACACGCTGATCGAGCAGTCTTCAGCCAAAGCCGCGGCGCAATCCATCCGCAGGGTTCACGAGCTGAACTGGAACCCGCTCCACGTGATCGGCGGCTCGACGGCATCGGTTGAAACCGTGTTGAAGCCTGCAGGTCTAGAGGCTTCAAAGGGGCTCGTCACGACGCAATTCCTCAAGCAACCAGGCGACCCCGCATGGGCCAATGACGAGGAAATGGTGGCGTACAAGGAGTTCCTGAAGAAGTACGCCCCCTCGGCCAATCCGGACGACTACTCCGTGCTGGTGGCCTACATGAATGTAAATGCGGTTGCGCTTGTCTTGAAGAAATGCGGAGACCAGCTGACGAGGGAGAATCTCGTGCGACAAGCGACGTCATTCCACAGCGAGCGGCTGCCGTTGATGCTTCCCGGTGTCTCGATAAGCACGAAGCCGGACGATTACACACCGTTCAAGATCCTCCGGATGGCGGTTTTCGACGGAACAAGCTGGACGCTGTCCGGCGATCCGATGTCGGCCGATTAAGGTTTGACCAAGGGGCGTGGTAGATGCGGCATCCTTGTTAGCTTCGTCACGAGGCCGGCCTGGAGGAGATAGCATATGAAACGAAGTCTGCTTTGGCCGTTGGTGCTATTGATTGGTCTCGGCACGCCCAGCCTCACCATGGCCCAGGATAATATGTCGACGGCGCAAATGACGCTGTCCTCGCCGGCATTCAAGGACATGGAGCCGCTTCCGCTGAAGTACACGCAAACGGGGACGCGGCCCAGCATCGTCGTATCGCCGGGAATGAACAACGCCGCGGTCAATCCGCCGATCGAGTGGAGCAACGCACCTCCCGGGACAAACGCCTTTGTCCTGATGCTGTACGACCATGTCGACACGCTGATGTGGGCTGTCGTCAATATTCCGGGCGATGTCCGGTCGCTGCCGGAAGCAATACCCAACGGCAACCAATCCTCGAAGCTGCCGGCGGGCGCTTTTCATCGAAGCTTCCGCAGCAACGGCTGGATTGGACCGGCGGCCAGGCAGAACCCGGAGGGTCGCTGGACGTATTATTGGAAGCTTTATCCCCTGGACAGGAAATTGAACCTTCCTGAAGACGCAAGTCGCGAAGACATCCTGAGCGCGATGGAAGGACATCTCACCGGCAACAAGGCGGTCATGATCACCCCCTGTTGCGATGGATCAAAGTAGCGAAATTCCCAAAGCAGCTTCAACAGCGTCTCGACGCGATGACCGGAGGCAAATGATGATGACTGTGATGCAACGGCTTGCAGCACTGGCGATCGTCCTGGGCAGCCTCGGCGCAGCCGTCGCTCAGGACACAGGAAGTAAATCGCCTGCGGGCCCGACGATATTGGTTCCAACTCCGAGCTCCGTTGCCGAGCCGGTCAGTGGCGGAGGTCCCGCGCCGGACGTTGCCGCAGGCCCAGGACACCCGCGACAACCGACGATCATATCCTCGGCTTTTTCCGATTACGGGTGGCTGCCGCTGAAGTACGCGTCCAATGCCGCGAAGATGGTAACGTTCGATGCGATTTCGCCGCCGCTGGCCTGGACGGCTCCGCCCGCAGGAACGGCTTCCGTCGCCCTGATCATGATCGACATGGAAACCAGTTCCGGAGGTAATCCGCAGGATCGCTTGCTCTGGGCGGTCGTCAACCTGCCGCCCAGCACCCGACTTTTGGCTGAGAACACCATCAGAGGCCGGACAGCCATGTTGCCGGCCGGGGCTTTCCAGCTCAGCTTCCTGACCAACGGCTATGTTGGACCGCTACACGGAGCAAATATCCTGGCGCATCATTATCTCTTCGAACTCTACACCCTGGACAAGATGCTCGAAGTGCCACGTGACGTGACCCTTGACCAACTGAAGGCCGCGATCAAAGGCCACCAGACCGGTCAACGAGGCGTACTCGTCGCCAAATGCTGCACAGATTCAAAATGAGCCCGCGATAGACAGGATTGCAAGCCGCCGTCTTTCGATGGAGCGCCGGACCGCCGACCGTGACGGTCAGCACCGACCGCCAACGATCCGAGCCCGGATGCACGCAACTCAAACGTATTGATCCCGGATCAGTTTTTCGCTATTGGTACTACCAATAGGCCATTGCAATCCGCGCCGCACAGATCGGCCAGTTCACAAGCGGGATGGCGAAGAACCGGGGAGGAAATCCAGTGCTGTCGCATGCAAATCGTAAGGCGCCGGATTCGTCGCCGGAAGGATCACTGGTTCGTTCAGGGCAACGGGTCCAGGCAATTCGATTATTGAAACTCCGTGAACTGTTCGGCGTTCTCGCGTTGGCGATTTGGACGGTCGGCGCTAACCTCGGACAGGCTTGGGCTCAAGAGAGTGCGCCGTATCCCAATAGATTGATCCGGATCGTGGTGCCGCTCCCGGCCGGTGGCAACATGGACGCGTTATCGCGTGTCATCGCCGAGAAGCTCTCTGCGTCCGTGGGTCAGCCCGTCATCATCGAGAACAAGACGGGAGCTTCGGGCGGAATCGGCGCAAGCGCGGTCGCGCAGTCCAAGCCGGATGGGTACACGCTCCTGTTTGCGATCGCGAGCACCATCCAGGCCGTTGGCCTGCAGAAAAACCCGCCATTCAAGCTTTCCGAGCTTGCCCCGATCACCCAACTGGCCGAGCTGCCTACCGGCTTCGCGGTGCGCGCCGATCTGCAAGCCGGAACGCTTGCCGATTTCGTCAAGCTCGCGAAACAGAAACCGGGCGATCTGAGCTTTGGCTCGTTCGGCATTGGATCGACCGGCCACATCATCGGAGAAGGCCTGGCGGCTGCAGCCGGAATCAAAATGCTGCATGTCCCCTACAAGGGTGAGGCACCTGCCATCACGGATCTCCTGGGCGGTCACATCTCGTCGGCATTCGGCTCGGTCGGCGGGCTCGGGCAGTATCCCGACAAGGTCAAGTTGCTTGCGATTACCGGACCACACCGCTTGAAGGCTTTTCCCGATGTGCCAACGTTTCAGCAGCTAGGATATCCGCTGCATGGGCTCACCGGCTGGGCTGGCGTATTCGCGCCGGCAGCGACACCGATGCCCATCATCGATAAGCTCGCGACCGAGATCGACCGCATTGTCCGCCTGCCAGACGTGCAGGCCAAAATCCTGGACTTCGGTTTCGAGCCGCTGGGTGAAACGACTGAACCGTTCGCGGCGTTTGTGAATGCGCAAGCGGAGCGCTGGGCAGCGGCGGCCAAGGAAGCGGGGATCGAACCTCAGTAACACCGCGGCCATCCTGGACGTCCCAGGCGCTGCAACGTGAACCGACAGCTCTTCGGCTGCAACGAAAACCAAGCCGCGAGATGTGATCAAGCGCCCCAGCGCAGCGCCGCTGTGTGCACCGGAGCATCCCACAATTCCTTCGCCTGGCCATCGAGCGCGGATACGGTGATCGAGACACCGGCCATGTCGAGAGCTGTCACATAGGATCCGGTCAGGAAACGCGTCGCCTTGACCCCTGCACGATCCAGAATTCTCTTGGCGCTGTTGACCATCAAATAGAGTTCGATCAGCGGCGTTGCGCCGAACCCGTTGACGAGGAGCAGCACTTCGCTGCCCTGCTTCGTCGCAAGGTCCTTGAGGATGGCGCCAACGAGCTCCTCGGCAATCGCATCGGCGGGAGCCAGCGGTACCCTGCGCCGGCCGGGCTCGCCATGAATGCCGACGCCCATTTCCATTTCGTTGTCGGCCAGCGTAAAGTTCGGACGCCCCGCCGCCGGCACGGTACACGGCAACAGCGCCACACCCATCGAGCGCGTGCGCCGGTTGATTTCATCGCCCAGCGCCTTGAGGGCGGCAAGCGGCATGCCGGCCTCGGCCGCGGCGCCGACCATCTTTTCCACGATCAGCGTACCCGCGACACCGCGACGACCGGTCGTGTAGGTCGATTTCTCGACCGCCACGTCGTCGTTTGTCACCACGCTCGCAACTTCTCGCCCGGCCATCTCCGCCGCCATGGTGAAATTCATCACATCGCCTTCGTAGTTCTTGACGATGAAAAGGACGCCGGCGCCGGTGTCGACGGCCTCCGCCGCCTCAATCATCTGGTCTGGCGTCGGCGAGGTGAATACCTGGCCGGGGCAGGCGGCATCGAGCATGCCGCGGCCGACGTAGCCCGCATGCAACGGTTCATGCCCCGAACCGCCGCCTGAAATCAGGGCGACCTTGCCTGGCTTCAAGTTGCGGCGGCGCACGAATTTGCGCTCAGGCCCAAGCAGCAGGATATCCGCATGCGCGGCCGCAAAGCCGTCAAGACTTTCCTCGAGAACCGTCTCGGCGCCGTTGATCAGCTTTTTCATAAACCCCTCCCGATCGTTTACTTGCGGTTCGGATCAATCCGTCAGCCGACGGTCTCGGCGTAGCGCGCAAGCTGCGCCGCAAAATCGATGACGAGTTGTTCGAGCGCGCGGTTCTTCTTGTCGTCGCCAAGGTCAGGCACCGTCACCACAACGGTACGCGTGCGCGCTTCGCGATGGGATGCGCGCAGCCGCCCGGGATGCGCGCGTCCATAGGCCTCGAGGAACGCCGCACGCTCGGCGCCGGACAAATGGCAGACTCTTTCCAGCACAGTGGGATCCGAAGCTTGGAATTCACGTGACTTGAAGTCGCGGC
>JADMIO011367041.1_pt1 | contig 72617 bp, 63 predicted proteins | sample 8958161 | NCBI WGS metagenome assembly JADMIO01 (sample SAMN16585339, study PRJNA669376) | soil metagenome | isolation source: Crop rotation soil | place: USA: Cullars Rotation, Alabama | collected 2011 | reverse complement strand
CCGCGACTTCAAGTCACGTGAATTCCAAGCTTCGGATCCCACTGTGCTGGAAAGGTTGACCGAGCGCTTCTCGGCATCCCACCCGCTCAGGTTTGACGACGCCAGCGGGTCAAAGTCCAGCGAGCCCTCGCCCGAGCCGAGGTAGATCCCCATCCGCCGCTTCTTCAGGCCCGCGAACGTGCCCAGCCCCGACTGTTTCCACGCCTGGGCCGCGGCCCCCAGCGCGTACCGCGCGTTGTGCCCGGCGTACGCGTGGGGCGTGGTGTCGGCGAGGAAATCTTCGAGCCGGAAGTCGCGCACCTCGGCGGCGAAGTTGGTGCTCCACGACGAGGCGTCAAACCGCGAGATCGGCCCCACGCCCGTCTCGCCGCGCAGCAGCCGCTCCCACACCGAGGGCACATCGTGCCCCAGGGGCGTGACCCAGCCCATCCCGGTGATGACGACGCGACGGGAGCTCATAAGACACTTTCACCGCGGAGAACGCCGAGGGCGCGGAGTTCAAACCGATCTTCCACTCCGCGTGCTCAGCGCTCTCCGCGGTGAATCCATTTCTTCAGGCCTGCGCCTCTTCCTGGTAGCCGTCCTCGGCGACCTCGGTCTCGCCCTCGTCCTCGCCGCCCTCGCCCTTGAGCTCGTTCAGCTTGTCGGGGTTGAGGACGCGCACGAGGCCATCCTTGAGGCGACGCTCGCCGAAGTTGATGATGAGGCCCAGCTCGACATCCGCGGCCCGGAGCTGCGCCCGCAGCTGGGCACGCTCGTACCCACCGATCTCACCCGGGCGGGCCATCACCTCGACGATGAAGCGGTCGCCCACCCAAAGGTCGGCCACGGTCTTGCCGACGATCTTCTCGTCGAAGTACACGTCAAACGGGAACTCGGGCTTGAACGCGACGCCCTGGGCCTCCATCTCGATCTGGAGGGCCTTGGAGTAGACCGACTCGTCGTAGCCGGGGCCCAGGTCCATGTGTACGTCGATCGCGCACCCGATCACCTTGCGGCTGACCTCGGTCAGCGCGGGGTCCAGGTCGGAGAGCGGCGTGCCGCGCCGCGGCCGGTCCATCCGCATGTCCTGTCCGCCACCGCCACCGCCGCCGCGATAATCGTTCCGGGGGGCTCGGTTGTAGTTCCTGTTGTCGTAGCCGCGGTCACGGTCCGAATGCATCGTCGTCTCCTGAAGGTCTCGTAGAGGTCTCTACGGGGACCGGTCATAGGGGGCACTCAACGGAACGGCTCCGGGGAGTGTCTCAGCACCAGCGCGGCGTTCTGGCCGCCCAAAGCACCGGTGGCCACGAGGATATGGCGGAGTGTTGCCCCGCGGGAAGGGGCCGCCCCGGCCTGCAGATCCGCCGGTGGTCGCCCCGCGTTCAGCCGCGCGGGAAGGGTCTGCTCGATGAGGCACTTGGCCCCGACGGCGGCGGCCAGGCCGCCCGATGACGCCGACGTTTCGCCCAGTACCGGCGGGAGCGTCACCAGTGGCACGGCAGAGAGTCGTGCGCCGAACACGGTTCGCAGCGCGCCCGCCTCGCCCCGGTCGTACGCCGCCACGCCGGAGGCGTGCGGCACGATCGCGTCGATCTCGGCCGCGGTGATGCCGGCATCGTCGAGCGCGTTCTCGATCGCGAACTGGAGCCCCTCGTCCACCTCGGGGCCCGGGTCGGTGCCGACCCAGCCATCGGCGAACGGCTGCGAGTGGGCAGCGCCGTACCCGGCGATCTCCGCGTAGACCCGCGCCCCGCGCTGGCGGGCCGTGTCGGCCGCCTCGACCACGAGGATGCCCCCGCCCTCGCCGAGGACGCCCCCGGGCGCGTGGGGGTCGAAGGGGCGCACGATCGTGGCGCCGTCGGTCGAATCGTCCACGTGCGCGAGCCGCTTCACCAGGTCCTTCCGCAGCAGCCCCATCAGGTTGATCGAGGCCTCCGCGCCCCCGGTGAAGCACAGGTCCGCATCGCCGCGCTGGATGACCCGCACGCTCTCGCCGATCGACAGCAGCCCGCTGGCCTCGGCGCACGTGATCGTGTTCGAGGGGCCCTCGGCGCCGTGGATGATCGTCACGTGGCACGCCAGCATGTTGGGGAGGTACTTCAGCAGCCACAGCGGCGGGAGGTTGTTCATTCCTCCGGACCCGCCTTCGGCGTTACCCCAGGCACGCAGGTCCACCGTCGCCCGTCCGCCGGATTGCCCCGCCGCCGTGATCATCGCCGCTGTCAGCTCGTCGGACTCCGCCGCGATCATCCCGGCCCCGATGTGGCACCCCATCCGGGCCGCCGGATAGGTCGTCGCCTCCGTCGAGCCCTCCGCAAGCGACCCGCGCGTCTTGAGTCCGGCGTCCTCCACCGCGCATTTGGCCGCGGCCACCGCCAGCTCAATGTCCCGGGCCATGACCTTGACCGCCTTGCGATAACTCTTGGGGACGTAATCTTTGGCCCCCGTGAATCCGGTGACCTCGGCCCCGAACCGCGAGCGGAATCCCGACGGATCGAAGAGCGAGATGCGGCGCACCGCCGAGCGCCCCGCGATCAGCCCCTCCCAGAGAGGGCCGATCCCCACCCCGAGCCCCGATACGGTCCCGAGCCCGGTGATGACCACGCGCCGATCCATGCAGGTGGGGAGTGTAGGGTTCGCGGCACCCCGCGGCGGCGGGCGCGAGCAGCCCGGAACGCCGCCCACTACCATGCCCCACCCGGCGGGGGCGAGGCCGGGGAACCGATGACGAAAAGAGCAGTGGCAATCCTGGCGGTCGTGTCCGCGCTCGTCGCGGGGTGCGTGGTCCCCGGGTGCGTGGTGCCCTACGACCCGACCGGTTCGGGCCGTCTTGGCGGCGGCACGGGCACGCCCTCACGCGTTGTGGCCGCGCCACGCCCGTCTGAGGCGGCCCCAAGGCCTATCCCGGGCGTCGCGACTCCACCAGCGCCATTGCCGGTCGGTGCCGCGACACCCCAGGTTCCCCAGATTCCCCAGACGGCCGCGGGACGCCAGGCCGCCTGGGTCCTCGGGGCGCTCAACGGCCGGATCGAGAAGAAGTTCGAGGAGCGTTTCGACCCGGCGTTCCTGGCACGGGTCCCCGGACCCGAGTTCCGGCGCGCGGTCCAGCGCTGGCGGCGGGACGAGTTCGGGAGCGGGCCGTCGCGTGTTGACCGAGTGCTGCGCGCCGATGCGACCTCGGTTGAAACCCTCGTGTACGCCCCGGCCACGGACCGCTATTCGCGCCTCCTGGTGGAGGTGGATCCGATCGGAAAGATCACGGCTGTCGGATTGGCGCCGGCGGCGGCCCCGGATGCCAATGCCACTTGGGAGGGGCTGGATGCGCAACTGGCCGCGCTTCCGGGATTGGTGTCGGTCGCCGCACTCCGGCTTGGGCCCGAGGGTGTCCCGACCGACGTCCATGTCTTCGGTGCGGAGCGCCCTCTGGCGATCTCCTCGACCGCTCGCCTCCTGGTGGCAGGGGCCGTGGCGGAAGAGGTCGTTGCGGGCCGCGTCAAATGGGACGAGATCCTCACCATCCAGGACTCGCTCAAGAGCCTGCCCACCGGGCGGCTCCAGCTTCTCCCCGAGGGCACCGAAGTCCGCCTCGCCGACGCGGTCGAGTCCATGCTGTCCCCTGGCGACAACACCGCCGCCGACCACCTGATGTTCCGGATCGGGCGCGAGCGTGTCGAGGCCTATACACGCGCCCGGGGCGCGGGTGCCGGTAACTTCCCTTTCCTATCCACAATGGAGTTGCACAAGCTCAAGCTCACGCCCGACCGCGCGTTGGCCACCCGTTACATCGCGGCCCCCGAGACCGAACGTCGCTCGATGCTCGCCCCCGGCGGACCGGTTGAGCTTGCCACCATCAGCCCTGCCGCGCTGAACGAATGGAAACAGCCGCGCCTGACCCGGGAGATTGAGTGGTTTGCTTCCGCCCGACAGTGCGCCACCGTGCTGGCCGATCTCGACCGCCTCGGCTCGGCGCCTCCCTTGGAGTTGCTCGGCCGCGCCCTGAGGATGAACCCCCTCGTTCCCTACGACTCCGCCGGCTGGAAGGTCCGGGCGTACACATCCGGCGCTGAGCCCGGGGTGCTGAGCATGGCATGGGTGCTCGAACGGACCGATGGCCGCCGCTACGCCCTGGCCTTGATCTGGAACGATGCCGATCGCGCCATCGATCCCGCGAGACTGGGCGAACTCGCCGGAGTGGCCGCGGGACTTCTTGCCCGGGAACGGAACTGATCAGGCGGCGCGCTTGCGGGCCGTCGCTTTGGTCCCCGCGGCCTTGCGGCTGGCGGTGCGGTTCGGCTTGAGCTCAATGGTCTTGGCGGCGCTGGCGGTCTCGCGGGCCCGGCGGACGGCGCCTGTCAGCTCTCCCTGCAGGCCGCGGATCCGCTCGGTGACAATCGCGACCTCGGCCCGGAGCGCATCGCGTGTCGCCATGCTCCGCTCGATAGTGCCGACGGCGTCGAGCGTGGCCTGGGCCAGCATGGCCCGGGTCTCGTCGGCCCGCTCGTCGGCCGACAGGAGACCTTCGATGCGCCCGGCCAGCGCGTTCACGCGGTCCTCGCCCTCGCGCGCCATCAGCTCCAGTTGCTCGGAAAGCTGCGACAGGCGGACCTCGAGCCCATCGACCTGGGCCGTGGCGCGTCCGGCGAGCTCGGCGATCCGTCCCTCGAAGGCCGCCGTCTGCTCGCGGACGACGTCGCCGAATCGCGCTTCGAAGTTCTTCGCGTCGCACAGACGCTCCGTCGCCCGCGTCAGCAGCGACTGGGCCTCCAGCGCCCGGGCCTCGGCCGCGACCAGGGCGTTGGCCGCGGAGGTCACCCGTGTTTCCATCTCGGCTCCGGATTCCGAGACGCGGGCGTGCACCTGGGCCGCTCTCACGGTGGCGCGCTCGACCGCGCTGGCCCGCTCGCTGGCCTGATCGATCAGCCCGCGGAGTGCCACGGAAAACTCCTCGAACGCCGCCTTGTCCACGACGCGGGGCGAGAGAAAGACCTGGTCCACGGTTTCGCTGACGGTGCGGAGCGCGGCGTTCGATGTGTTCATGCGTGGGTCTCCGTGACTGCCGAACTCATCGACCCATCCGCAGGCCCAATAAAGTCGGGCCCGAGAATTGCCGTCAATCCCTCTGAGGAAGCCATTCCGCACCCCGCCAAGGGCGGTGACTGTTCGGTTCATACACTCATGCCGATGACCGCCCCCCAGACAAAGAACCCCGGCATACGCCTTCAGCGGGTCCTCGCGGCCGCGGGGGTGGGGGCCCGGCGCGTCTGCGAGCGGCTGATCGAGGAGGGGCGTGTCCGCGTGAACGGCGAGACGGTGCGGTCGCTGCCGGCCTTTGCCGACCCGCGGACTGACCGGATCACCGTCGATGGCCATCCGGTCGCCGCGACCAAGGCCCGGCACATCTACCTGATGCTCAACAAGCCCGAGCGCATGCTGGTCACCTCGGCCGACGAGCCGGGCATGGACCGTGCGACCGTGATGGACCTGGTCTCGCACCCTGATAAGAAACGTCTCTTCCCCGTGGGCCGGCTCGACTACACCACCACCGGCCTGGTGCTGCTCACCTCCGACGGCGACCTGGCCAACCGTCTGACGCACCCGCGCTACGGCGTGCCCCGCACCTACCGGGCCCTGGTCAAGGGCCTGCTCGACGCCGTCGCGGTGCAACGCATCCAGAACGCGCTCCACAAGGGCCTTCGCCGCGTCGACCGTGCGTCGGCCCGTGCCCGCCCGCGAGCCGATGGCGTGGAAATCCGCCTCGCCGGCTACGACCATGGAAGGACCATCATCGAACTGCAGGTCCGCGAGGGACGCACCGGCGACCTCGGCGAGATGCTCGCCGCGGCCGGCCTCCACGTCCGCAAGCTCGAGCGCACGGCCATCGGCCCGTTGAGGCTCACCGGGATCGCGATCGCCCGCTGGCGCGAGCTGGAGCGAGACGAGATCAAGGCCCTCCGCGGGATCGGGCGCGCGGACAAGCCGCCGGCCCCCGGCCGGAGGACGCGCCGGCGCCCCGAGCGCCCCACCAAGGGGGCCGCCTGATGCCCCTCCGCGACCGCGTGCTCTCGTTCTACGCCGGCGGACGGTCCCTATGGGACCACTACATCCACCGCTCCGCCGCCGCCGACCTCATCCGCAGCAGCACCCAGGAGGCCCAGCGCTCCCGTCTCCCCCAGATGGCCGCGGCCCTGGCATACCGCACCGTCTTCGGCCTGATCCCGGTCTTTGTCGTCAGCCTCGTCGCCCTCAAGGTCTTCTTCGCCAACGACAAATCGGCTCTGACGGACCTCGTCAACAAGTTGCTCAAGGTCTCCGGCCTCAGCGAGATCGTCGTCAAGGAAGAGGCGATGGGGCCGCCCGTGCCGACCGAGGGCGTGACCAGTGTCGTTCCTGCGGACACCAGCGCCGCCAGCGCGACCGTTGACCAATGGATCCGCGACCTTGTCAACAAAGTCAGCGAGATCAACTTCGCGGCCGTGGGGTGGGTGAGCCTCGCCGCCCTGATCTATGCCGCCGTCTCCATGCTGGTGGAGATCGAGCGGTCCTTCAACCAGGTGTACCGCGTCCCGGTCGGCCGGTCGTGGGTCCGCCGGGTGACGCAGTACTGGACGATGATGACCCTCGGCACGCTCGGCCTGGCCGCGACGTTCGTGGTCGGCGAGAAGTTCAACGTGTGGCTCGCGGACACCATCAAGTGGGGGTCGGGGGGCACGGTCTTTCTCGCGGTCGTCGGTTACCTGACCACCGTCTCCATCACCACGTCGATGTTCCTGCTGGCCTACACCGTCATCCCCAACACGCGCGTCAAGATCGGGCCCGCCATCGCGGGCGCGTTCCTGGCCGCGTTCCTCTGGGAGAGCGGCAAGTGGGGGCTCTCGCAGTACGTCCGCCATTCCACCGGCTATTCGATGCTCTACGGCTCGCTCGCGCTGCTCCCGCTCTTCCTGGTGTGGGTGTACGCGACCTGGGCGATCGTCCTCTGGGGCCTCAACTTCGCGTATTACCTGCAGTACGGGCGGTACGCCGCGAAAGCGCAGCCGACCGAGCCCGTGGCGCCGGTCATCATCGACCCCGCGTCGATCCTCGCCGTTACCGCCGGCGTCGCCAAGCGATTCGAGTGCGGCAAGCCCACCGAGCCCCGCGACCTGTGCGCCGAGGTCGGCATCCCCGAGGGCATCATCCGCCAGATGCTCGAGCGCCTCGCGGCCGCGGGCGTCGTGATCCCGGTCCGCAGCGAGGAGAGCGCCAACGGGCAGTTCACCCTCGCCCGCCCGCCCGACCGCATCTCCGCGGTGGATGTCCTGAAGGTGGGGGAGGACCTCGCCGGCGGCGTTCGCACCGATGCCGTCCATGAGGCCATGCACGAGGCCCGTGTCGGCCGGGTGAAGTCGCGCACCCTGGCGTCGTTTCTCAACGGGAAGCTGGAGACGCCCGAGCACGAGGCCCCCGAGCCCCCGCCGACATCGGTCGCGCTCCCGGAAACCTGACCCTCGCCCTGTACGGATGGAACACCAATGAACTCCCGCATGCTCCGGCTGCTCGCGCTCGCCACCCTCTGCGTCGCCCCGTGGGGCGGGTGCTACGAGCGGACCGTCTCCGCCAGCGGCTTCGGCGCCGACCGGGTGCAGATCCAGCGGACCCCGGAGGACAACCGCGTGCTGGGCTACCCCAAAAACAGCTACAAGAACCTGCCGACGACGCACTGATGGACCCGTCGCCCGCTACGATGGGCCAATGGGTATCGAAGCCGCCCTTACCGCCGATTCGTTCCTGACCACGCAGCTCCGGCGCGTCGTCAACTGGGCCCGGCGCAGCTCGATCTGGCCGATGCCGTTCGCCACCGCCTGCTGCGGCATCGAGCTGATGGCGACCGCCTGCTCCCGCTACGACGTCGCCCGCTTCGGCGCCGAGGCGATGCGGTTCAGCCCCCGCCAGGCCGACCTGCTGATCGTCGCCGGGCGGGTCGCGATCAAGACGCTCCCGGTCCTTCAGCGCATCTACCTCCAGATGGCCGAGCCCCGCTGGGTCATCTCGATGGGCGCCTGCGCCAGCACCGGCGGCGTCTTCGACACCTACGCGGTGGTCCAGGGCGTGGACCAGTTCATCCCGGTCGATGTCTACATCCCCGGCTGCCCGCCGCGCCCCGAGATGCTCATCGAGGGCATCATGGCGATCCAGCGGATCATCGACCAGGAGGGCATGCCGCCTCCGGGCGGGAAACGGGCCCCCCTGGGCATCGCCCTGCAGCCCAGCTACGTGCCCAAGCCCCAGCCGGTCGGTCTCTCCGTGGGCTCCTGAAAGCACCGCTGAGCGACCTTGTTACGCGGATTCGGAACCCGGTTTCCCCCGGTCCGTCGTACATTGGTACAGGCAGCGGGGAGGGCTTACGGAGCCGCGGCATGAGACTCGGATCGCTCGCGTTGGTTGCGGTGCTCGCGTTGGCCGGTGCGCCCTGCATTGCCCAGACGCCCGCCAAGGTGCCGCCCAAGGCCCAGACCCCCAACAAGCTCGACGTCAAGAAACTGGTCCGCGACAAGATCGACTCGATCTTCGCCGCCGCCAACGACTCGCTGCCCCTAGGGGCCGCGGCCTCCGAGGCCCAGCACCTCTTTGACCAGGTGATGGCCTACGCCCCTGAGTACCCCGGCGCCCTGGCCGAGGCGGCCTTCGCGCAGCGCTTCACGCTCCAGCTCTCGAAGCTGCCCGAAGAGTCGCGCAAGCCGCTGATGGCATACCTGACCAAGCACCAGGAGCTGGCCAAGGACCTGGTGTTTATCGCCGGCCCCAAGGACACACCGAAGGCCTATTACGGGGTGCTCGAGAGGCTGATCGCGGCGTTCGGTGACCAGCCGGGCGAGCTGGCTTCGTTGACGGCCGCGATCTGTGTGGTGCACGACCGGCCGATCATCGCCGAGGCCCGCTCCTCGGCGCAGGAGAAGCCCGCGACGATCGACCCGGTCGAGGTCTTCCGTTTTTTCAGCTCGCACGAGAAGCAGATGGTCTACGGCCTCCGCAAGCTCCCACCGGAGCTGCTGGTCTACATCGTCGACGGGACCGCCAAGATCGACGAGATGGAGTGGGCCCTGGCTCGCCACGGCGGCGACCGCAACATCGGCAAGCAGTACGACACGATTGTGTACGACACGGCCCATTTGAAGTACAACAAGCCCAAGAAGATCGACGCCTACCCGTACACGCTGGAGAACATCCGGAAGGTGGGGGGCGTGTGCGCCGAGCAGGCGTATTACGTCGCCAACGCGGGCAAGGCCGTCGGCGTCCCGGCGGTCTCGATCACCGGGCGCAGCCCGACGATGGCCCACGCGTGGGCGGGCGTCCTGCACATGCGGGGCAGCAACGCCTATTCGTGGTCGCTGGAGGAAGGGTGCTTCGGCGAGTACCGCAAGCTGCGGGGGAACCTGATCGACCCGCAGTCGCGCGAGCGGATCTCCTCGGCCGAGCTGCACCTGCTGGCCGAGCTGATGAGCCAGCCGGAGCGCGACCGGCACACCGCCATTGCGTACGCCGACGCGGCCCACCGCTTCGTGCTGCTGGAGAAGAGGGGCACGGCCTGGCCCCCGGAGCCGCTGCCTGGGCTCGAGGCGGTGAAGCCGCATCCGGGCGGGATTCCCGGGGCGATGGCGTTTCTCGAACGGGCCGTCAAGGTCGCCCCCACCTCGGTGCCCGTGTGGACGGGGCTGGCGCCGATGGCCCAGCACATGACCCCCGAGCAGCGGACGCGCTGGTCCGAGGCGCTGCTCAAGTCGTGCGAGGCGAGCCCCGACTTCAGCTACCGCATCATGGGCGTGATGATCGACACGCTCGACGACGCCGCGTCGCAGGCGCAGATCTGGGCGTGGGTCGCCAACCGCTGGAACCGCCGGCCCGACCTCAAGGCCAACGCGCTGATGGCCCAGGGCGCCGCCCTGGAGAAGGCCGACGACAAGGCGGGCGCCTTCGCGTGCTACGAGAGCGTCTGGCAGCAGCTCCTCAACGAGGCGCCCGAGGCGGTCGACGCGATCCTGCGGGCCGAGAAACTGCTCAAGGCCTCGGGGCGGAAGGGTTCGGTGGTGGATATCTACGCCGACGCCTTCAGGCGGATAAGCAAGCCGGACGCCAGCAGTGCGTTCGCGTTCACGCAGAGCAGCTATTACCGCATCGGGGACAGGTACGCCAAGCTGCTTGACGATGCGGGGCGGGCGGGCGACGCGAGGACCGTGCGGACGCAGCTTTCGGCGGCGACGCCGAAGCAGTAGAACGCGATCCGTGTCGCCGGTCAGTCGTCGCTGCTCAGCCCGCTCCCGATCTTGAACGCGCTCCCCACGGCCAGGAAGAACCAGAGGATGTCGTAGAGGCTGAAGCTGGCCTTGAAGATCTCTTCCTTGGCAAACGCGCGAATCTCGTCCATTTTTTCGGCGATGTCGGCCGCGAGGTCGGTCTTCATCTGAGACTGCCTCTCGGCGTCCATCTTCTGCCACCGGGACTGTGCTTCCGTCCAGACGGGCGCCGGAAACTCCGTCTCGGAGGTGGGCCCGTCCGGCACCTCGCCCTGGGGCCACTCGACCTTCTTTCCGGATTGCTTGAACTCGACGACCACGTCGCGCGCGATCATCGCCGTGGCATACTCGTCGTTGGCCAGCACCCGAGCGCTGGGGACCTTCTTCAGGTGATGGTCAACCAGCACCGACACCGCCGCGTACTTGCCGCCGGCGACGCACAACACGGCGATGCCCGCGGCCAGCGCGCCGGTGAGGAACCCGGCGTGCGCACGCGCCCCGGCCATCATGCCGACGCCGGCGAGCACGCCGATGATCCAGGCGATCCAGCCCACCTCGAGGTTGGCCTGGTAGGAAATGAACGCCCACAGCCCCGCGCCGAGCCCGCCGCCGATCGCGGCGCACACGCACCCGATGGTCAGCACCATCGGCACGCCGGCCACCGCGCCCGCCACGGCCAAGGCCTTCTCCGCGCCCTCGCCCCGCTCCTTCTGCACCTTGGACTTCATGCCCTTGCCCGTGCGGAGGTCGTGGCCGCAGGTGGTGCAGATCACCGCGCCCGCCATCAGGCCCGCCCCGCACGAGGGACACGGGGTCATCGAGGGCGACGCGGCCGACGGCTCGCTCTCCAGCAGCGACGCCAGCACACCGTCATCCTCGATCGGGATCGTGTCGGTAACAGGGGCCGCCCTGGGGGCCGGGGCTTTCGGCGCGGGCTTAGCCGCGGCCTTGGCCGACTTGGCCTCGAAGCAGGGCTTGCACATGTAGCGGCCCTGGCCGTCCTTGGTCCGGGGCTTGCCCGCGCAGTCTGTGCCGCAGGCGATGCAGGTCTTTGACGCCGTCGCGCCCTCGCTCATACCGAGCCTCCCGTGAGATGAGCGCAGTCTAACACGGCCCGCGCCGGCCGCAATCGCCCTTGATTCAGGGGCATCCAGCCGCAAAGCGCGTCAGGAAACACGAGAAATCCGCCACGCTGAGGGGTCCCGAGGCGTCGCAGTTGGCGTAGGGGCTGGCCGCGGCGAAGGCCCGCAGGAAGCACGCAAAGTCGGCGATGTTCAGGGCCGGTGCCGTCGCCGACAGGTCACAGTTGGCGTAACAACTCGTGCCCTGGAACTCGGCGGCGCCGATGTCGATCGGCGCAGCGCCGGTGCCGTTGTCGGGCATGCCGGCATCATTCAGCAGACGCCGCTCGCCGAACGCGTCGTGGTCGAGCCCGCCCGGCGGGACCAGGGCCGCATCGCCGTAATCGATGCAGGGCGAGTTCGCCTTCGGGCGGCCCTCGGCATCCAGGGCGGGGTTGACGGAGAAGTTGTCAGGGCCCCCGAGAGAGCCGGTCAGGCCCTGCACGCACGTGCGGCTGATGGTGAGCGTGCCGGTGGGCTTCTGGATCTGCGACGACTCGGGGCCGCTCACGCCGCCGTTCTGCCAGAACACGCTGTTGGACACGACGACATCGCCGTAGCTGCGGAGCGCGGGCGACTGGTTGGCGAGGAACGTGCAGTTGACGATCGAGACGGCCCCGTTCGCGACGAGCGTCACGCTCGAGTTGTTGCGGAAGAGGCAGTTGACCACCGAGCCGCTGTTGATCCGGACCACCTCGAACGGCCCGCCGTTATCGGTGAACCGGCACGCCCGCAGGGTCAGCGACGACCCGGAGATCACACCGTACGAGTTGTGGGCGCTGTTCCCTGTGAATGTGCAGTCCTCAAATGTTCCTGACACGGTGCCAGCCCCGGCGGCGTCGGCCGAGTTGTTGGTGAACGTACACGCCCGCGCCTGGAACGAGCCCAGCACGGCGCCGCCCTCGCCGCTGGTGTTGGAGGTGAAGACGCAGGACTCGAGCGAGCAGTTGCCCTTGATCGCGCCCCCGCCGGAGTAGAGCACGCTCGAGCCGTTGGAGGTGAACGTGCAGCGGATCACGTCCGCCGGCCCGCACAGCGCCCCGCCACCGGCGTAGGCATAGTTGGACGTGAACGTGCAATCGGTCAGCGTCGGGCGACCGCCGGCAGTGAAGATCGCGCCGCCTTCGGAGCTGTTCGTGTAGTCCGTCCGGTTCCCGGTGAACGTACACCGGCGGATCAGCGGGCTCGAATCGGTGAGCAACATCCCGGCGCCGCGCGGCTGAGGGGCCCCGTCGTTGATGACGATGAAGCCGTTGGAGACCGTCACCCCGTCGAGGATGGTGGCCGCGCCGAGACCCGTGCCGGTCACCACGTGCCAGACCCGGCCGCCTGTGAAGTTGCCCGAGAGCACGGTCGGGTTGGCCGCGGGGTCCGGCAAGGAGCCGCCATTGACGAATCCGCCCTGGAGCTCGGTCCGGGGCAGCAGGCTGAATGTCGCCGACCTGGGCTCGCCGGCGATGGTCTGCGCCGTCGGCGCGTAGACGCCCTTGGCCACCAGGATGCGGACCGATCCGCCGCCGCCGATGATCGGCTGCGCCGCGCCCAGGGCATCCTGAAGGGCCGCGCCCCCGCGGAACGCATCGGCCCATGAGGCGCCGGTGGCGGCGCCGGTCGCCAGCGCGCCGTCGACGAAGAACGTGGTCTGAGCCCAAGTCGAAGATACGGCCATACCGATGGCCAGCAGGATCGTCGCGCACCGCATGTTGAGGCCTCCTCGTGAACGTGTGCCAGCGTACCGCCAAACGGGCCGGGATGAAACCCTAATGGGTCCCGCGGGCCTTGTCGGTCCTGGCCTTCTCGTCTTCGAGGGTCTTGCGGAGTGCGGCCTTGTCCTCGGCGGTCATCTTCTTCGCGGTCTTGTCGAGCATCGCCATGAAATGGGCGATCTCGGCGGGCTCGGAGGGGAAACCGATGTTCTGCGGCCCCTTCTCGCCCGGGCCGTCGCTGTTGATCACGACCTTGTCAGTCCCGGCTTCCTCGATCGCGAACCAGGGGATACCGCCCTTGCCGCCGCCTTCCTTGGTGAGCAGGTCCTTGCCGCCCTCCATCCGGTCCTGATCGATCTTGACGTTGACGTAGTCCTTGGCCATGAGCGCCGCGACCTCGGGGCGGGCGAGCCAGTCGTCGAGGCGGTGGCACCAGGGGCACCACGGGGCGCCCCAGCGGACCATGACCATCTTGCCCTCGGCCTTCGCGCGGCTGCGGGCGTCGGCGAGGACCTCGGTGGCATTGAGGTACGAGGCCTGGTGCTCGGTGAGGAAATCCATGATCTTGGCCGCGTCGTGCGACGGCTTGGGCTTCTCCTCGCCCTCGGCGGCCTTGGTCTCCAGGGGGCCGGTGTCCTGGTTGGCGATCGGCTTGCCGTCGGCGCCGAGCACGGTCAGGTACGGGATGCCGTTGAACTTCGCGCCGAACTCCTTGGCGAGGTCCATGTTCTTGTTGAACCGGCTCGTTCCCGGTTCGCTGACATTGACGAGGACGACGTCGTACTCGTACATCAGCTTCCGCGCGATCGTGGGGTCGCTCTTGAACTTCTCGTGGAGCAGGTGGCACCAGCCGCACCAGTTGGCGCCCCACTGGATGAGGACGCGCCGGTTCTCGCGCTTGGCCTTCACCAACGCGGCGTCGATCGCCTTGCGGGCATCGGCGGTCTCGTCGTAGATCGAAGGCTTGTCCTGCTTCGCCTTCGTCGGGGCCGCGCCGTCGGGCTTGGCGGCGGCGGGCGCGGCTGGTTCCTGTGCGAAGAGCGGCGATCCGAGGGCGATCGCGAGGCAGAGGGCGGCGGCGCGGGCGTTCATGGGTGGTCTCCTTGGGGTGCCGTCCAGTCTACCGGCGCGGCCTGAAACAGCGAGAAACCCCTGAAATCACGGAGGGAACGGGGAAAACCGGCCGCGGGCCGGGTGCGTTCCTATGCTTCCCGCCCTATGGCCAAGACCCGCGAAATCCGCAAGCGCATCAAGGCGGTCGGCAACATCCGTCGCATCACCAAGACGATGCAGATGATCGCCACCAGCAAGTTCGCCAAGGCCCAGCAGCGGGCCCTGGCGACCAAGCCCTACACCGAGGGGGTCTTCGGCCTGGTGACCGAGCTGGCGGCGACCGCCGGCAACGTGTCGCACCCGCTGATCAACGGCCCCGAGGGCAAGAAGAAGGGCGAGGCCAAGGAGCTGACGCTGGTGATCACCTCCGACCGAGGTCTGTGCGGTCCGTACAACAGCTCGGTACTGCGGACGGCGATGCAGCACCTGCGGGGCACTCCTTCGGCCTCGACCGGCGTGATCGAGCTGGTGGGCAAGAAGGGCGTCAACTTCCTGAGGTTCAACCGGGTCTCGGTGGCGCAGGCGCACAGCTTCGGCGACAAGCCGACGTTCGAGCAGATCACGAAGCTGGCCGAGGACTACATGCGTCGGTTCATCGCCGGCGAGGTCTCGGCGGTCCGGGTCGTCTACATGCGGTACATCTCCGCGGGCCGGCAGGCGTCCGAGGTGCTGCAGCTGCTGCCCCTCAAGCCGCCGGCCGCGAAGATACCGGCCAAGGCGGTGGGGGAGAAGGGGTTCACGGCGCAGTACGAGTTCAGCCCGGAGATGGGCAAGCTGCTGGACGACCTGCTCCCGGCGACGGTGAAGGCGACGCTGTTCCAGGCGTTCAACGACGCCGTCGTGAGCGAGCAGGTGGCCCGCATGGTGGCCATGAAGGCCGCGACGGACAACGCGGGGAAGATGCGCAAGAGCCTGACCCGCGATTTCAACCGGGCGCGGCAGGCGCAGATCACGACCGAGCTGACCGAGATCGTGTCGGGCGCGGCGGCGCTGGCGTAAGCACAGAGAGAGGAAGAGGATTCACCGCGGAGGCCGCGGAGAGCCGTGGCGACGGGTCTGCGCTGCGCGCAGGAGGCTCGCGGTGTGGATGACAAGGCGGCACAGGCACCGCGGGTGCGCTGACGCTCGCGGCGTACGCGATCGTTCGAGCTGGATCTGGCGCGGCACGCCGATGGCGAACACGCCGCCGGCCGCGCCAAGGCCGGTGCGTCGGATGCGGGTATCCGGTGCGGACGGCTACCACGTGAGTCCGGACCCCGCGGTCATCTGCGGCGGCGGCGAGCACCCAAGACACCCGACATCGACAGCAGCGCGAGGCTTCCCGGCGTCGGCACGCTCGTGCCCGGAAAGCTCGGCTCGTTCGTCCCGGTGCCGTACTGGAACGTCACGCTCGTGATGGCCAACGCCGGGTCGAACCCCGCCGGCAGCCCGCCAAGGCGGAAGACCACCTCGTTCTTGATCAGCGGGCCGTTGTGCCCAGTCACCGGGGCGTTGCCCGTGGCGGGGTCATCGCCCGCGGTGACGATTCCGAACTCGATACCGCCGGGGCTCTCGGGGCCGTACAGGTTGGCCCCCGGAAACCGGTCCTGCGGGCCGAAGAAGTTCAAGCCGCTGGAGCTGATGCCGTAGGTGTTGTCACCCGGGGCGTTGTTGAGCCCTGACCTGTACGCCCATTCGCCGCCGACGTTGCCGCCGACCTCGGCGGAACCGAAGAGGACGGTCGAGCCCGCACCAAGCGTGGCGCTCTGGCGGCTGAGGACCAGTTCGTTGCCATCGATCTGGAAGAAGACGGCGGTGAGGACATCGGTCGGGACCAACACGTCGGCCTGCGACGTGTTCTTCAGGTTGACAACCAGATCCGAGCCGTCGATGCCGAAGTCGACCGAGGCCGCACGGGCGCCCTGGGAGCCGGACCACTGGACTGTAGCGGCGGACGCGGCGGTCGCGAGACCGAGTGTGGCGATGACGAGCGGCCGAAGGCCGCGGCGGGCGTGGTGGAGCTGCATCTCTTTCCCCCCTGCACCGCGGGGCGCCCTACGCGGGCGATAGCGCGGCCGGATCTTCCTGCAGCGGGAAGGTGCAGCAGGAATGGGGGAGTGCCAATAAAAGCGAGACAATGCCGGTGGGATGAAGAAAATTCAGCGGTTCGACGCGGGTGGACGGCGATTGACGCCGGCTGACCCGTCGCTGCGCTCGGGCTCGTCACGAAACGGCGCTCGCGCTCGAGTGTGTCGCCGACGAGCCCGGCTACTTCGGGATCGGCGGCGCCGGATCGACGGCAGGCCCCTGCGGCGGTTGGCCCGGCTGCACAGGATGCACCGACGGCTCGCTCGGGCGCTGCGGCGTTGCCGGCGTGTCGTCGGGCTCCGGCGCCTTGGCCTTTGGCACCACCTGGATCGTGAACCGCGACTCGGGCTTGTAGTACCTCGCGAAGCACTCGCGGATTTCCTCGGCGGTAAAGGCCTGATACGCGCCCGGGGCGGCGAGGATGTCGTCGAGCTTCCGCCCGCGGTACGTCATCACGGAGAGCTGGTTGCTCCAGTACGGGGGCTCGCGCATGTCCTTGTCGAGGGTGTTGGCGATCTGCTTGCGCGCGGTCATGAGCTCGTCCTCGGTGGGGCCGTCCTTGGCGAAGTCGGTGAACATCGTCTCGGCGGATGCGAGCAGGTCGGCGACCTTGCCGGGGGCCGTGGGCGTGATGAGCATCACGACGCCGTGCCCGGGGAACTCGATCGCCGGGCCCGACCCCACCTGCGGCGAGTAGGCCAGCTGCTGCTTCTCGCGGATCTGCTCGATGGAGCGCGTGGTCAGGATGCGGGCCGCCATGTTGAGCAGGCGGACGTCGCGGAGCTTGTCGTAGTCGGCGCCGAAGAAGCCCGAGAGCACCGCGGCCTTGTCGGTCTGCGTGGCGAGGTCGGCCTTGACGGTCTGCGGGCCGCTGGGGACCTCGACCTTGCGAAGGTCGGCGAGCGTCTCGCGGCTGATGCGCGGGCGCTTGGGCAGCGAGCCGACGTAGCGCTGCACGAGCGCCATCGCCTGCTCCTTGTCGATATCGCCGACGACGCCGACCTCGATGGGCGCCGCGGCGATGGCCCGGCGGAGCCAGGCCTGGGCCGTCGGGGCGTCGATCCGGTCGATCTCCTCGATCTCCAGCGGCTGCACCCGTGTCTCGCTCTTGGGGAAGATGGTCTGGGCCGCGAGGTCGCTGAGCACGCCCTCGGGGGCCATCTTGCGCATGCGGGTGCCCTGCTTCTGCTGCTCTTTCCACTGCTCGAGGCCCGCGGGCTCGACGACCGGGTCGGTGAGCATGAGGTACGCCAGCTGCATGGCGGTCTCGAGCTCGGCGGGGCTGCCGCTGACGCCGATCGTCATCGTGTCGTTGCCCGCTCCGCCCCCGGCGGTCGCCTTCCTGCCCGTCATCAGGTCGCGGATGTTGGTCGAGGTGAGCGTGGTGGTCGCGGGGCGGCGCCACGCGATGGCCGCGGCCTGGGAGATGCCGTGGTCGGCCGGGGTCTCGAGGATCGCGCCGCCGGCGAGGGTGATGGTGATGGTGGCGGAGTCCTTCTTGTAGTCCATGTGGCGGTAGTGGACGCGGACGCCGTTGTCGAGCCAGGCGGAGGTGACGCCGGTGGCCTCGTGCTCGGTGCTCTCGGCGATTTTCCCGGGCGCTGGCAGCTTGCCGGCCGGGAGGAGCTCGGTCGGTCGGGCGGCGACGGCCTCTTCCTCGGGCGTGGCCTTCATGGCCTCGACGCCGAGCTCGGTGAGCTGCTTCTCGGTGGGGACCTCGGCGCTGGCGGGGAGCGTGAGACTGAAGGTCGCGGGACGGGCCGTGTCGAAGAGTTCCTTGAAGCGGGCGGAGACCTCGGCGACGGTCAGGGTGGGCACCAGCTCACGGTTGAGGTCGAGGCCCTGCTGGGCGGTCAGGATGGGCTCGTTGGAGGTGACCGCGCTGTTCATCTCGCCCAGGAGCGCGCCGGCGGAGCGCGTCGCCTCAACCTGGACCTCGCGTTCGGCCGCGGAGATCAGGGCCTTTTTCGCGTCGGCGAGTTCCTGCTCGCCGAAGCCGTGGAGGGCGGCACGGCGCAGCTCGGTGCTGACCTCGGCCAGCATGGCCTTCCACTTGGCCGGTTCGCCGCTGGCCTCGGCCGAGATGAGCGTGGCCGCGTGGAAGAAGTCGTCGGCCGTGGCACTGGCGGAGTGATACGCGGCCTTGCCCTCGAGCACGCGCTGCTGGAGGCGGCGGTTGAAGATCCACTGGCCGGCGCCGTCGACGATGCGGGCGCGGAGCAGTTCCTTGGTGGTGGTGGGGGGCAGCGGCTTCTGGACCCAGATCACCGAGATCTCGGCGTCGGTCAGCTCGGTGTCGCTGGCGACGATGGCGCGCGGGGCGTCGTAGGGCTTGACGCCGATGTCCTGCGGGGCGGGCTTGGGTTTGCGCGGACCTTCGCCGAAGTTCTTCTTGATGCTCTCGATCGCGGCCGAGGTGTCCATGTCGGCGACGACCATGACGGTCATGTTCGACGGGATGTACCACTTGCGGTAGTACGCCTGGAAATCCTGGGGCGCGAGGCTCTGGATCGACTCGGCCGTGCCGATGGGGATGCGCTCGCCGAAGATGGAGCCGGGGAGGACGTTCTCGAGGAAGTAGTCCTGGACGCGCTGGTGGCCGGAGAGACGGGTGCGGCGTTCCTCGAGGATGATCTGCCGCTCCTCGTCGATCTCGGCCGGCAGCAAGCTCAGCCGCAACGCGACGTCGGACATGAAGCTCATCGCCTTGTCGAGCGTCTCGGGCTTGTTGTCCGGCAGATCGAGTTGGTAGACCGTCTGATCAAAGCTGGTGAAGGCATTCTGGTGCTGGCCGAAGGTCAGCCCGAGGGACTGGAAGAACCCGATCACCGAGTTGGGCGGGAAGTGCTCGGAGCCGTTGAAGGCCATGTGCTCGAGGTAGTGGGCGATCCCGCGCTGCTGGTCGGTCTCGTTGAGCGAGCCGGTCGAAATGTGCAGCCACACCGCGGCCCGCTTGGGCGGTGTTTCGTGCTTGCGGACCATGTAACGCAGGCCGCTGCCGAGCTCGCCCGAGACGATCGCCGGATCGGTGGGCAGGGGGGTGGCGGGCTGGGCGAACGAGAGGGCCGTGGAAAGGACGAGCGCAAGGACAGCGGTCATCCTCGCGGCGGCGCGGGCAATGGGTACGGGCATTCTGGACTCCGGGTAATGCGGCAAGGCTGACTGTAGGAGACGGTCGGCTACTTGCTGTCCGTCAGGGTTCGCACGCCCGCGGCCAGGACGCCGTCGCCTTCGCCCTTGCCCAGGTCGGCCTTGACGGTGGGCGTGATGCCGATGCCCTCGAGCGTGGACCCGTCGGGAAAGAGGTCTTCCCACGAGGGCAGCGACACGGTCACCCCGTTGCCGAGGTCATGGCGGCGGGGGTTGCCCGAACTGCCGCGGGTCTGGCCGCCGACGAGCGTGGCCCTTGCCCCCTCTCGCATCATGAGGATGAAGGACTCGTTGCTGGAGACGCAGTGGGGGCCGATGAGGACCGCGACCTTGCCGGCGTAGGGCTTGGCGCCGTTGGCCTGGGCCGGGGTGACGACGCGATCGGAGACGGGCGACCAGCCACCCTCGGCCTCGGGGTTGCGGGTGCGGTGCCTGGAGTAGACGGTGCGTTCTTTGATGAATCGCGCGGCGAAGATGCGGGCCGTGGACTCATCGCCGCCGCCGTTGCCGCGGACGTCGATGATCATCGCGGGCAGGTCGATCATCTCGTCGAGGGACTCGTGCGCGGCCTTGAGGGCGGCGGCTTCGGCGCCGCCGGGCCAGGAGCTGATCAGGATGTAGCCGACGTTGTCGGCGGCCTTGCCGGACGCCGCGGTCTGGTTCCGCCAGCGGAACCCCTCGACCAGCGCCGGGAGCCGCGCGTAGTCGACATTGCCCTCGGTCGCGGACGAGCCGATCGGAAAGGACGTCTCGCCGATTCGCACGTGGACGTGGACATCCTGCGTTGCGCTGAGCATGCGCCCGAGGGCGCGGGCGAACTGGGCGCGGGTGGTGCTGGCCAGCAGCGCCTCGTTGTGCAGGGCAAGGAGAGCGTCCCAGTCTTTGACGACTCGGTCGCGGTAGCTGTAGCGCTGGTCTATTGCAGTTCGGAGCGCCGTGATGGCCCAGGTGTTCCTCTCGGGCGTCAGCGCGAGGGCGGGATCGGGCTTGTCGTCGGGCTTGGCGGTGGTAAAGCGGAGAGGCGTGATCTCGGCGGGCTCACCGGCCGCCGAGCGGAAGTTGCGGGCGCTCGCGCAGTTCACGCTGATGCGGTACTCGTGGTCGGCCTCGAGCGTGACGGGGATGACCATGACGCGCGGAGAGTCCCAGCGAGGCTGGCCGCTGAACTTGGGGAACTGCGGGCCGCCGCCGCAGATGGAGCGGCCGCCGGGGCGCATGTCCTGGTCGAACTCAAGGCGGATCTCGGCGGTGGCGGGGTCGACGCCGGTGTCGCCGTGGTCGGGGGACATGCGGACGATGCGCGGGGGCTCGGCCAGGGCTGGCGGCATCAAAACGAGGAGCACGACGAGGAAGGCGAGCGTGCGCATGCGGCACCTCCGGTACGTGCCAGAGTACCGCGGTGGGTCGCAATCGGTTGGAAAACAACACAGGCGAGACGCCTGTGCCATCCGATGCATCAGCGGCCGCGGGCGCTCTTGATGCGGCCTTGGAGGCGCTTCGGCGGGAGCTTGGTGGGGATGATGCCGCCGGGGAACTTGCTGGGGTCGGCGGCCAGGGGCGCGGGCGTCGCGGGCTTGCCCCCACTCTGGGGTGCGTTGGCCGGCGGCGACTGGGCCGGGAGCGACGGCTGCGCGGCGAAGCGAGCCGGGCCGCCGGTGGTCTGCTGACGTTCCTCGCGCCGCTGGCGGTCCCGCTGGATGTGCTCGGGGAGTGCGCCGGGCTCGAAGTCGGGATAGTCGAGCTTGGGGATCTCGGTGTTGATCAGGTGCTCGATCTGCGTGAGCAGATCGCCCTGGTCGGGAGTGACCAGGCTCCAGGCCGTGCCGCCCCGCCCGGCCCGCGCGGTGCGCCCGATGCGGTGGACGTAGAGCTCGACATCGTCGGGCAGGTCGTAGTTGATCACGTGCGTGATGCCGTCCACATCGATCCCGCGCGAGGCCAAATCGGAGGCGATGAGGACTTCCAGGTTCCCCGCCCGCAGTTTCGCCATGATGGCGTTGCGCTTGCCCTGGGGGAGGTCGCCGTGGATGGCGTGGGCGTCGACGCCCTTCTCCGAGAGGTACCGGGACAGCTCGTCGCAGGTCCGCTTCAGGCGGCAGAAGACCAGCGTCAGGGCCGGCTCTTCGTGGGTCAGCAGGTGCTTGAGGAGGCGGCGCTTGTCCCACGGTTGGACGGCGAGGTAGAACTGCTTGACGAGCGAGACCGTCAGCGAGCCCGCCGCGACGGTCAGCTTCTCGGGGTCGCGCATATACGACCGGGCGAGCTTCTCGATGTCCGGGCTGATGGTCGCCGAGACCAGGATCGTCTGCCGGTCCTTGGGGCACTTGCCCAGGATGTGCCGGATGTCTTCGCGGAAACCGATGTCGAGCATGCGGTCGACCTCGTCCAGGACCGCGAACTTGACGTTGTTGAAGTGGAGCATGCCCCGCTCCACCAGGTCCATGATGCGCCCGGGCGTGCCGACGATGATCTCCGGGTCGCGCCGGAGCTTGTCGGCCTGGGCGCTGATGCGCTGGCCGCCGTAGATGGGGGCGACCTGAATGGGCGTGAACTTGCCCAGTTCCGACAGTTCGTTGGCGATCTGGATCGCCAGCTCGCGCGTCGGGGCGAGGATGAGCGACTGGAACGGCAGGTTCCGGTGCGCCATGTGAAAGAGGGGCAGGCCGAAGGCCGCGGTCTTGCCCGTGCCGGTCTTGGCCTGGCCGATCACGTCGCGCCCGGTCAGGATCATCGGGATCAGTTGCGACTGGATCAGCGTGGGCCGCTGGAAGCCCGCGGCCTCGATGCCCTTGAGCACGCTGTTGCGCAGCCCCATGCTCGCGAAGGTGACGTTGGTGTCGAAGATCTCGGCCTGCTCGAACCGCTGGTCGGCGTGCGGGTGCGAGATGATCGGCGGCGGAAAGTGCCCTGCCTCACCCGGCGCGGCGGGCGCTTCCGGGGCGGCGGCCTCGGGGGCTGCACCCTCGGCGGGCTGGCCTTCGCTTGTGGATTCGTGTTGAATGTCTGTGGAGACGTCGTGGCTGGTCTGATTCATCCTCAACAACAACCGCCCCGGACCCGGGCGCGCTCTCGAGGGATGACTGACGTTCCATGCCTCGCAAGGCAAGGGGCGTCGGGCATCCCCCCTCAAGTCGCGCCGCGGCGATGCGGCCCCTTAGAGGGAGCCCGGCGGAACCGGTGCTACACGCATGGCCGCCGGGTGCTCCGATGTCGTCCGCCGGTGGCGGACTGCGTACGGGGAATAGTAGTCAATGGGCGGGCGGCGTGCGGGGGTCCGAGCGTTCGAGTTCGATCAGGCACGCGTGCTTCATCAAGGCGGCAGCGCCGGTCGAGGCGGCTGCGAGCCAGCCCGGCCACCCGTCGCGCCAGGCCTGCTTGAGGATGAGCTGCTTGAGGAAGGCGCCTGGGGGCGAGGTCACAAGCCTCCAGAGGCGGCCCGGGCGGCCCTCGGCGTGCAGGCTCGCCGCCATGGTGCGGGAGTGGGCGGCCTGCTTGGCGAGGAAGTCGGCGAAGGTGCCGATCGAGTCGTGGCGGAGGTCGCCGGGGATCATCCCGACCTGCCCGCTTGCGCCGGTGAAGAGTTCGAGTTGGTCGTGGGGGTCGAGGCCGGTCCATTTGGCAGCGCCCCGGCGGACGAGTCGGAGGCGCTCTTCGGGCTGCCAGGCGTAGTTGAGGGGGCGGCCCTGGTACCAGACTTTGCGGTTGAGGATGTACCCCGCGGTGTTCGCGGAGGCCCGGGGGAGATCGCGTTCGATGGCCTCGCGCAGCGGCGCGGTGAGGGACTCATCGCTGTCGAGGGAGAGGATCCAGGATTGGGTGCAGGCCTCGAGCGCAAGTTGCTTGGTGGCGACATGGCCGCGCCACGGGGTCTGGGTGATCCGGGCGTTGTGCCCTGCGAGAATGGCCAGCGTCTCGTCGGTCGAGCCGGAATCGATGGCGACGATCTCGGAGGCGAGGCCGGCGACCGACTCCAGCGTCCGCCCGATGGTGGCGGCGTTGTTGCGGCAGACGATCGCGACCGAGAGGGGGAGGGGCATCCGGCCGTCAAGATACCGTCCCCCTTCGAGGAGAGGAGGTTCACCGCGGAGATCGCTGAGAACGCTGAGAAAGAGCCCTGTTCAGGCCGCCCTCTTCTCTTGCCTTCCTCAGCGCTCTCCGCGTTCTCCGCGGTGAGTCTTCAGCCCCTGCCGGTGCCCGCCCCTTCGTCAATAGCCGGTGAGGGGCGGGTACACTTGCCGCCGGGGATGGAGGCGGAATGGCAACGGAAGTCCTTTCAGAGCCGCTGACGCTGTGGCCGGTCTCCGGGCCGACGGTGGAGGCGCCAGAAGTCCAGCCCAACCGCTCCATCACGATCGGCCGTGCGAACGAGTGCGAGGTGCGGCTGGACGCCCCGACGGTGTCGCGCCGGCACGCGGAGGTGTCGTCTAAAGGGGGCCGGTGGTTTGTCACCGACCTGGGGAGCCGCCACGGCACGATGGTCAACGCGGTGCGCCTGAATGCGGAGTCGCCGGCGCCCCTCGCCTGGGGAGACCTGGTCTCCATGGGCCCTTGGACCTTCCGTGTGCAGTGGGGGGTCCGGGAGGGCAGCACGATCCAATCGGTGGACGACCGCGCTGGCGGGGCCCATATCCGGTCGATCGACGCCCACGCGATGGCGGTCTCCCGCCTGCGTCTCTTGATGGACGCCGCCGAGGGGATCCACGCCGCCCCGGACGAGCCGACCTTGGCGCGCGAGGTGACGCGGATCATCGTCGAGGGGAGCGCGTTCACGCGAGCCGCGATGGTCCGGTCGCTGGTGGGCCTTGAGCGCGTCGAACTGCTCGCGTCGTCCCGCCGCCCGGGGCTGGAGACGTCCGACCCCCCGATCAGCCGGTCGCTGCTCGCGGCGGCCCGGTCGGGCGAAGTGGTCGTGATGGAGTCGCGGACGGACCTGCGGGCGGCGGTGAGCATCATCGGCGCCGGGGTGCAGTCCGCGGTGTGTGCGCCGGTGCTCGTCGGGGCCGCGGTGGATGCCTTTCTTTATGCGGACTGCGGGGACCGGCCTTCGGGGCCCGATCCCGAGGCCATCGCGTTCATCTCGGCGCTGGCGCGAATCGTGGGACTGGCGCTGTCGGGCCTGCGGCGTTCAGCGTTGGAGCGTGAGCAGCGTGACCTCGTGCGCGAGCTCACCGGCGCCCGCGAGGTGCAGCGGCGGATGATGCCGCCGCCGAGCGGGACGGTGGGTCCGCTGAAGTTCGCGTTCATGAACCGGCCGGGCAAGGTGGTGGCGGGCGATATCTGCGGCACATCGGCGCTCGAGGGCGGGCGGGGGGCGCTGTTCATCGGGGATGTGACGGGGAAGGGGCTGGGTCCGTCGCTGCTGATGGCCTCGACGCAGGCATACTTGACGGCGGCGCTGCGCGTCGCCGGGGACGCGGCCGGGCTGATCTCAGGCGTCAACGGCTACCTCGCGGCGCATTCGGCATCGCACGAGTTTGCCTCGCTGTGGTTCGCACTCGCCGAGGCCGTTGACGGCGGCGTGGTCCTCAAGTGTGTGGATGCGGGCCACGGCCTCGCGGTGCTGGCGCGGAAGGGCGCCGGGCCCGAAAAGCTGGCGGTGGATGGCGGGCTGGCGATCGGGGTCGAAGAGGGCAGCGGGTACCAGAGCAGCGAGGTCCGGCTCGGGCCGGGAGACCGCGTCGTGCTCTTCAGCGACGGCATCGTCGAGCAGGACGGGGCGAAGGGGGAACAGTTCGGCGTCGAAGGCGTGCTGAAGACACTCGTCAACTCACGGACGTGCGAGCAGGATGTCGATCTGCTGACCAGGGCGCTGGCGGAGTTTGCCGAGGGGGATTCGTACGCGGACGATGTGACGATCGCATCGTTCGAGCCGGCCTGAGCGGAGTTGACCCCGTGTTGAAGATCACGCTGATCGCCGCGGGAGGGGCGCTGGGGTCGGTGCTCCGGTACTGGCTGGGCTCACGCGTACACGGCGACGCGGCGTTTCCGTACGGCACGCTCGTGGTCAACGTGACCGGATGCCTGGCCATCGGGTTCCTCGCGGTCGCGCTCGCCGGGCCCCACGTGCGCGAGGAGTACCGGCTCGCGATCCTGGTCGGCGTGCTCGGCGGATACACGACCTACTCGAGCTTCGGCCTCGAGACGTACCGGTTCGCCACAGGCGGGCAGCTCGGCCTGGCCGCGGCGTACGTGCTGCTCACCAACGTGCTGGCGCTCGCGGCGGTGTGGGCCGGGGCCCGTGCCGCCGTGTTGATCCGCGGTGCGTAGCCCCGCTATTTCGCCGTGCTCTCGATGTAGACATCCACCAGCTGGCCCGGGTACAGCGGGGCGCCGTCGGCGTTGTCGACCTTGAACAGCACCTCCAGCACGCGTGTGTCGACGCGCTCGGTGGTCGCCCCGCTGAGGTCGGTCTTGGGCTGCACGAAGGGCTCGACCCGGACCATCGTCAACGGAACCGTGATCGCCCTGGTGCCGCGCACTCGGGCGGTGCCCTTGGAACCGGCCTGGAGTCGCGGAAGGTCCTCCTCATCGACGCGGGCCCGGATGTGGAGCGTCGAAAGGTCGCCGAGGACGACGGACGGGCTCTTGGCATCCGCAGGGGCAAACTCGCCCGCATCCACGTTCCGCTTGAGGATCGTGCCGGCGACGGGCGCCCGCACCGTGCGTCGTTCCAGCAACAGTTCCGAGGCCTTGACGGCCGCGTCGGCCTGGGCGAGGCCCGCCTTCGCGATATCGAGGTCCGCCGACCATGGCCCGGCTTTGAGGAGCGCGAGCCGCGCCCTTGACTCGGCGAGGCGGGCCTTGGCGGCCTCGAGGGAGAACTGTCGGCGGCGGGTTTCGTAATCGTTGCTGGCGCTCAGGCGCTGCGCCTCGGTCATTCGCTCCCACTGGTCGGTCCAGTCGGCGACGTCGGACTCCATAGCCCGCACCTGGGCCTCCAGCGGAGGGACCTCTTCCGCGCGGGGCTGGGCCTGCACCTTCTTGAGCGCCGCCTCGGCCGCGTCGCGCGCGGCCCTGGCCTTGAGCAGGTCGGCCTGGAACGGGCGCGGGTCGAGCTCGAAGAGCGGGTCGCCAATTTTCACCGTCGCGCCGACCTCGACGAAGACCCGCGTCGCGATGCCCCCGTCGGGCGACGCCACCTGCACATCCCGCGATGCCGACTCGACGATGCCCGTGGCCGCGATGCCATTGGCGAAGGGGTTGACCGAGGGCGCGGCCTCGAGCGGCACCCTGGGCGGCTCGTGCCGGGCGGTGGCGACGGTGTAGATGGCCAGGGAGAGGCCCAGGACGGCGAGGATGATGGTGGCCCAGCGGATCATGTATTCCTCGGAGAGACGTTAGGTCACTTGGCCTCGGGGTTGTCTTCGTACTTCGGGACCCACTTGGCCTCTTCGGCGACGTGTTTGGAGGGCGCGGCCTTGAGCTGGCCGTCTTCCATTTCCTCGATGCGGTCGGCGTAGTGGAAGATCCGGGCGTCGTGCGTGACGACGATGACGGTGCGCTGGCGGCCCTTGGAGTCTTGGCCGCGGCTGGCGGAGCGGATCAGGTCCATGACCGACTGGCCGGTGCGGGCGTCGAGGTTGGCGGTGGGCTCATCGCAGACCAGGAGCGCCGGGTCGCCGACGAGGGCGCGGGCAACGGCCACGCGCTGCTGCATGCCGCCGGAGAGTTGGGACGGGCGGTCGCGGAGCCGGTCGCCGAGTCCGACATCGGCGAGGGCCTTGCCGGCCCGGGTCATGGCCTCATTTTTCTTGACGCGACGGATGAGCAGCGGCACCGCGGCGTTTTCCTGGATGGTCAGCGCCGGGATCAGGTTGAACTGCTGGAACACGAACCCGACGAGCTCGCCCCGCCGGGCCGTGCGCTGGTCGTTGGAGAGCGTGCTCCACTCGACGCCGTAGATGCTGCAGTTCCCCTCGTCGGCGTTGAGGACCCCGCTGATGACCGAGACGAGCGTGGTCTTGCCGCACCCGCTGGGGCCGACCAGCATGACCAGCTGGCCGGGCATGATCTCCATGTCGACGCCGCGGAGGGCGCGGACCGCGGCCCCGGCGGTACCGAAGGTCTTCTTGACGCCCCGGACACAGACGGAGCATTGGGGTGTGCCGTTGGTCTCGGTCATGGGAGTTGAACCACAACGGCACAGAGGAACAGAGAAGGAGTGGAACGAGAGAAAGCGTGGGTCGTCGGAGGTCGTAGGTTCAACCTTGCCCTCTCTCTCCGTGTCTCTGTGCCTCTGCGGTTCATTTGAATACCACCGCGGGCTCGAGCCGCAGCACGCGCGACAGGCTGAGCAGGCTGCCGATGCTGACGCACGCGATCATCGCGAACAGCGCCGCGAACATGAGTTGCCACGGGAAATAGACCGCCAACTCCGCGCCGGGCTTGCGCCCCATCAGCGAGAAAAGGCCCGCCCCGCCGACCCCGATGCCGAACCCGACCGCGCCGACCACCACCGCCTGCAGCAGGATCATGCCGATGAGCGTGAGCCGGCGGGCGCCCATGGCTTTGAGCACCGCGAAGTTTCGGAGGTTGTCGACCGTGAACTGGTAGAAGATGGCCGCGGAGACGACCAGGCCGACGATGAACCCCAGGAAGACCGTGATCCCGAAGTTGATGCCGATGCCGGTTTCCTTCATGATGAACTCGACCGTGCGCCAGCGCATCTGGTCGGGCGTCAGCCCGATGAGGTCGGGGAGCCGGGCGATGCGGGCCTGGACGTCGGCGACGGGCACGCCCTCTTTGACGCCCACGAGGATGTACGAAAGGGTCTTGCGGCCCAGGGGCACGAAGTTCACGGCGTTCTCGTACGTGGTGTAGAGCAGCGCGGGGGAGTCGAAACCGGTCTTGGCGCGTGCAAAGCCCACGACCACGGCCCGCCGGTCGTTGAGCTTCAGGACGCTCCCGATGATGGGGTTCTCGAGTTTCTTGCGGGCGGTCTCCTCGAGGATGACGGCATCGGCGATGCGCAGGTCGTCGAGCCGCCCCTCGAGCATCTCCGGGGGCCGGCCCACCATCGTGGAGCGGCTGATGCCCACGAGGTTGACCGAGCGGAAGTTTCCGCTGGGGAGCTCGGCGACGGCGCGGGTATTGAAGAAGGGCTCGGCCCAGGCGACGCCCGCCACGGAGCGCACGCGGTTGAGGTCCTCATCGCCGAGCGATCGCGTCTCGGAGACCCATTTGACGTTGGGATCGGCGACCCACAGGTCGGCCTGCGAGATGTTCTGGAGAGGCCCCGTCGCCCGCAGCATGAGGCCGAAGAAGATCGATCCCTGCTGCGTGATGAGCAGCACGGCGAAGGCCAGGCCCATGACCAGGGCAAGGTACTTGCCCTTGTCGCCGAGGAGCATCTTGAGCGCAACGCCGAGCATGGTGGCCGCCCGAGCGCGGGGGGCGGCTCGCGCGGGCGCAACGGTATGCCCTACCCCGCAACCGGGTGACCACGCGTGCGGATATCAGAACGTGGCACGCGTGCGACTGGCGAGCCCGTGGACGATTGCCCGTTCCATGTTCTGATTGGCGACTCACCCTCGCCGCCTGATTCCCGACACGTCCACACGCCCGCCGACAACCTGATGGCACTCCGCTGGGGTGCCGCCTCGGGCGCGATCGCTGCGCGCGGGACGGACCCGGCACGAGTGCGCTCCAGTTCGGCGGCAGCCCCTTCTTGAGGGGTGCGCGGCGGGTTCGCCCCGGGTGTTCCGGGAGCGGGCACGGGCCGTCCGCGCCCCGGCCCTGTGGCTGTCTCCGTCAACCCGTGTTCGGTGTGCACACCCGCTCGTCTGAGCGGGCGTGCGGACGGTCCGCACTTTGCCGGCGCGGGCGGGGCTCAGGCTCCGCCCCCGCCGGAAGGAGATTCAGGCATGTCTCGCAAGAGTTCTCAAGGCTTCACACTCATCGAGCTCCTGGTGGTGATCGCGATCATCGCGCTGCTCATCGGAATCCTGCTGCCGGCCCTCGGGCAGGCCCGCAAGATCGCACGGCAGCTCCGGGACGGCACGCAGATCAGGGGCATCACGCAGGCGTGCGTCGTATGGGCGGGGAACAGCAGCGACTGGTACCCGCTCCCGAGCATGATCGACAAAACCAACGCCACCCTGCCGGCGCAGACGCCGGGCAACGAGCACAAGAAGGACCTCACCCGCCACATCCTCTCCCTGCTGGTCTTCAACGGGTCGATCAGCCCCGAGCTGCTGATCAACCCCGCCGAGGCCAACGGGGCCGTCGAGCAGATGACGACGTACGAGTTCGACACCCCGGCCGCGGCGGTGAGCCCGGCCCAGGCGTCGTGGGACCCGCGCCTGCGGGCGACGCCGCTGGACGCGGTGATCGGGAACGCGTCGGGCTCGTCGAACAGTTCCTATGCCCTGACCCCGCCGTTCGGGAAGCGGCGGGGGCGGTGGAGCAGCACGTACTCGAGCACCGAGGTGGTGCTGGGCGACCGAGGGCCGTGCCTCCAGGGCGGGGGCAGCGCGCCGGGCGCCACCTGGGGCCTTGTGCCCGGGCCCTTCGGCGATCAATCGATCACGCTGTTGATCCACGGGAGCCGCGTCAAGTGGGAGGGCAACATGGCCTCCAACGATGGGCACGTCGAGTTCTATTCCAAGGCGGACCCGGAGAACGTGACGTTCTCGTTCACCGGGCTTGCTACGGGACAGAGGACCGCTGCCGACTGCCTGTTCGTCAACGAGAACGACACCACGCGGGTGTCGCAGGGCGGCGACCAGGCCAGCGGGCCGCCGGGGATGGGTCAGTACACCGACGCGAACGTCGGGGCCAACGCCAACGCGTACCTGAGGCCGTACTTCGTGATGGGGGGCTCGAACGCGAGCCCGTCGATCACCGCCTGGGTTGACTGAGAGCAACGCCCGCCGCGTGCGCCGCCCTGCCGCCTGCGTGGCCCGACGCTCCGCGGCGGGTTAGGTGAGCTTTCTCCGGTTGCGGGCCCGCCTTCTGACCGGGGCGGGCCTGCTTGCTTTGGCGTAATCTGGGTTGTGCCTCCGCAGCGCCCGAAGTCTTCGATCCGTGTCGAGCGCGTGGCCCGTGGCGAGGCCCGCGACCCGTGGATCGGGGCGCTTGCTGATTTCGATCCCGGCGCGAGCGGAGTGGTGCCGCTCAAAATAGACGGCGATACCGCGGTCTGGCGCTGCCGGCTGCTTGAGCGGGATGTGGTGCTCAAGTGCTGGACGCTCCGCTCCGCGTCGGACCGGGTCAAGAACGCTCTTCGCGCCGGGAGGGCCGACCGGCACTGGCGCAACGCGGCCTGGCTGTACCGGCGGGGAATCGGCACGGCCAAGTGCGTGGCGCTGGCGACAGATCGCTCGACGCCGGCGCGCCGATGGCTCGTCATGGAGCATGTGCCCGGGGCCACGCTGCTGGAAGAACTGGCTTCAGCGTCCGTCCGGCGGCAGCACCAGATCGCCCGGGCGGCGGGGGGCCAGCTCGCGGAGTTCGCGGCCCGGGGTGTCTACAACCGCGACCACAAGCCCTCCAACCTGATCGTGCGCGAGGCGTGCGGCGATACCGATCTGTCCGTGCTCGATTGCGTCGCGATCCGGCGCGGGCGGAGGCCGGAGCGCATGATGGCGTCGCTCCTGATTGAGCCGGCTGGGTGCGGGGTACCCGTGCGGGCAGCGCTGGCGATGCGGGCCCTGCGCGAGTTCGTCGGGGCGTCGTGGGAGATTCCGCACTGGCGGCGCGACCGGCACCGGCTTTGGCACGCGGTTGCGGACATGGTCCGCGCCCACGGGGACCCGACGCCTCGCGTGAACCCCCTCGCCAAGCCCTAAACTCCGCGGTGACCAAGGCCTCACCTTCCGCACCTCAGCCGACCACCGCACCGCCCGACCCCGCGGCCGGAGTCCGCGTGCCGCGCCCGCCGATCCCGCTGCACCGGCACGTGCTGCCCCGCTCGACGTACCGCTTCTTTCCGCGGCTGCTGGACGAGGGCCAGCACCCGACGGCGTGGGCCTTCCCCGCCTACCTCGACGCCACCATCCCCTGGGTCGGGGCCCTCCGAGACCTGTACACAAGCCCCGCGTCGTTTCCCGCGTCGTTCTCGCCCGAGGCGGGGCTCCTGCTGCACGCGCTGGTGCGGAACATCCGCCCCCGCACGGTCATCGAGGTGGGGTCCTTTCTCGGGGCGAGCACGATCTGGATCGCGTCGGCCATGGAGGCGGCGGAGGCCGATCCCGGACACGCCCCGGTCGCCGCCGGGACGGCGCGCGGCACCATCCACGCGTTCGACGACTTCGGCCCGATGGCCAAGGGACCCTGGCGCGACGTCGAGGTCCCCGGCTCGCGGATGTCGGTGGTCGAGGAGACCCTCCGGCGGGCCCGCCTGTCGCACCGCGTCGTGCTGCACCCCGGCGACAGTTCTCCCGAGATCATCCGGATCCGCGACTCGTTCCGCGCCGCCGACCCCCAGCCCGGCCCCGCGCACGCCGGCGGCGTCGATTTCGCCCTCATCGACGGCAACCACACGGTGCCGGGCGTCCTGGAGGACCTGTGGGCGATCGAGCCGGTGCTCAATACCGGCGGCTACATCCTGCTGCACGACACCTTTCCCGAGCAGTGCGGCGACCACCGGGGGCCGCGCCACGTGATCGACCACATCCGCTCGGTGGCGCAGGGCCTGTACGAGGTGTGCGAGATCTACACGGCGCCGCTGAACTACGGGGCGGCGTTGCTGAGGCGGGTGGGGTGAGGTTCCTCTGTCGGTTGCGCGGGCATGCGGGCCCGATTACGATGCCCCCGTGACCACCCTTCCAACTCTTTCCGCCGCAAACGGGCACACGCCGAAGCTGAAGGCTCCAACGCCCGACCTGCGGCTAGCCGATCCGGACACCTCGATCTACATCGGCGACTGCCGCGAGATCCTCGCCGCGCTCCCGGAGGTCCGCGAGCGGAGGCTGGACCTGGTCTTCGCCGACCCGCCCTTCAACTGGAACCGGGCGTACGACGAGTGGGACGACTCGATGAAGCGCGAGGACTACCTCGCGTTTACGCGCGAGTGGCTCGACCTGTGTACCCACGGGCTCCGCCCGTGGGGGTCGCTGTGGGTCAACATCCCCGACGACACCGCGGCCGAGATCGTCGTGTACCTCAAGGGCCGCGGGCTTGAGATGATGAACTGGTGCATCTGGCACTACCGGTTCGGGCAGAACCGCAACAGCCGTTTCATCAGCAGTAAGGTGCACGTGCTGTATTTCGTGCGGCCGCCCGACAAGGGCGAGGACGCCGAGGGGCACGTACGGACGTGGAACCCCGAGCGCATCCTCGAGACTTCCGATCGGCGTTCGATCTACTTCGACCCGCGCACCGAGAGCAAGCGAGACGGCATGCCCGCCGGGTTACGGGTGCCCATGGATGTGTGGTACGGGCCGTTCTGGGGTCGCATCCAGGGGAACAACAAGGAGCGGAGGCACTACCACGACAACCAGCTCCCGGAGACCTACCTCGAGCGGGTCGTGCAGTGCTCATCCAACGAGGGCGACCTCGTGCTCGATCCGTTCCTGGGGAGCGGGACGACCGGCGTCGTCGCTCACGCACTGAAGCGGCGATTCATCGGGTGCGAGTTCTCGAAGCAGAACGCCGCGAACGCATTCGCACGTATGGAGGCCGGACCGATCCGGCCGCTCGGCAAGAGCGTCGGCCTCAGCACCGCGATTCACCCGTCGCGACGCAAGGGGCCGGCACGCAAGCCGGCCCCCGCGCCCCCCCCGCCCGCATCGACTCAGCCCGCCCGCCGGAACAAGTCCAGGAAGCGGTCCTCGTAGTTCTTGAAGACACCGAGCGTGTCGAGCTCCGCCTTCAGCGACTGGGCCTTGCTCATGTCGCCCTGCGCGGCCTCGAACAGCTCCTCGACGCGCTCCTTGATCGCCGGCGTCAACTTCAGCTGCTCTTGAGTGGCCCGACGCTCCGCCGCGGGCTCGTGCGTCACACGTCCCTCGGAGACTGGCTCGGCCTCGTCGGAGTCAGTCTCATCCACGGAAACCTCGGGTTCTTCCGGTTCGATCTCCTGCCCCGCCCGCTCCGCCGCCTCGATCAGTGCCTTGTCCATGGCCGCGGCGTGCTGGTTCAGCTCCTCCAGGCTCACATCCACGCCCGAGAGCACTCCGAACACACTCAGCGCTGCCCGCGCCGCCTTGGGATTCGGGACCGCCGCCGCAAACGCCGGGATCTCGGCCAGCAGGCACAACCCCTGCATGCTCCGCGCGGCCGCGGCTCCGAGCAGCACGCCGTTGAGCCCGCCGATCTGCCCATCGCCCAGGGGCGCCACCTCGGCCCGCGTCAGCTCGTCCAGGGTCTTGGGATCGGTCGCCACGCCGGTCACACGAGGGCTGTGCCCGGGTCGCAGGTCGGTCGCCATCGACGCGAACGTGACGATGCGCTCGGCCCCCATCGCGGCCGCCATGTTCAGCAGCTCGTGGCAGTACGCCAGCGTGCCGCGGGCCGGCTGGGCCTCGGCGAGGAAGACGATCAGGTCTCGCCCGCCGTCGCTCGGGTTGTTCCAGCGGAAGAACATGCCGCGCGGTAGACGGGCCGCCCCGACGATGCCGCCCTTGACCGCGACCTCGTTGATGTCGAAGTGGTTGCGCCACGGCAGCTCGGCCACCTGCTTCATGCCCAGCTTGTGGATGAGGTAGCCCGCGCCGATGATCGCGACGTTCCCCATCCCCGGCCACGCGGCCACCAGCCACGGCCTGGGCTTGGAGTTCGCCGAGTGCGGATTGCCCGTATTGGCGTTGGTCTTTTCCATGCCAGTACTGGAACAAACCCCGTGCCGCCGGGACCCCGTGTTTCAGCCCAAAAAGGCCGCCCCGCCCCGTGGCGTGGCACCGCCTGTCGGCGGGGCCGCGGACGCTGCCAGCATGGCAGCGGGACCCGGTGGCTGGAAGAGAGGGAAACGGTGGGGAGGGGATTCGAACCCCTGATGGAGACAAGCCCCATACCGGATTTCAAGTCCGGCGCTTTCGACCACTCAGCCACCCCACCGGGGGAAGAGTAGAACCCCCGCGCCGGGCTGTCAGGCCGCGACCGGCCACTCTCGCATGAGGGGCACCCGGGTCTGATAGCCCATGCGCTATACGTCCCCATAGCCAATAGGCTATACTAATCCCATGTGGGCCGTCGCAACGACCGACGAGTTCGATGAGTGGTTCACCGAGCTGCCCGAGCAGGCCCGGGAGGAGGTGTTCGCCAAGATGGAGCTATTGAAGTTGTTTGGTCCAGGACTGCGGCGACCCCACGCGGACACCCTGAACGGGTCCAAGCACGCCAACATGAGGGAGCTGCGTGCGGATACATCGGATGCGGTCATGCGGATCGCCTTCGCGTTCGATCCCACCCGCACCGCGATCCTGCTGTGCGCGGGCGACAAGATCGGCGTCAGCCAGAGGACCTTCTACCGCAAACTGATTGAGCGTGCGGACCGCCTGTACGACGCTCACGTGGCCGCGTTACAGGCTCGAAGGAAAGGAAGGGGGAAGTAGTTATGGCCAAGTCATTCGATGCGTTGGCGAAGCGGACGATGTCCGCGGCGTCGCGCGCCAAGGGCACCGCTCGCGCCCGCGAACTGCTGGTCGAGCTTCTGCTGAGCGAGGTCCGCTCCCTGGCCGGCGTCAGCCAGCGCGAGCTGGCCGCGGCCTTGGGGATCAAGCAGCCGAGCCTGTCCAAGCTCGAGCACCAGCGGGACATGCAGGTAAGCACGCTCCGGCGGATCGTGGAGGCGCTCGGGGGCGAGTTGCGGATTGTCGCCAGGTTTCCGGGGCGTTCGATCCGTGTGAAGCAGTTTGACCGCGAGAACGCTCGCACGGTGCGGCGCGGGCGCGGCCGTTCCGCGGCCTAGATCATCGGACAACCAGCTCATACCGAGGATCGGGCCCAGGCGTCGGCACGCTGTTCTCGCCCAGCGCCTCACGTGCTGCCGCGGCGAACCACGAGTCACTCTCAGCGGCAGATGGACTGATTATCCTTGCCGGCCCCCGTTATTGAACTCGACGCCGCCGCGCGAGGGAATCGTTCGTATGGAGGAAAGCGCCCATCTCCGTTCCATTCTCCTGGAGAACTAATCCCGTGCCTGAGTCATTGAGCGCTCTAACAAAGATGGTCCTACGGCACCCTCCAGATCTGATTCACCGCCGCCTCCGCCGCGCCCTGGGCACGCATTGACGGCACGCCCCAGCCGTCCTCGTACAGCCGGAAGGTCTGCGAGTTCGACATGCCCGCGGCCGCGCGCAGGCCCTGGTTGATCAGTCTCACCATCTCTTCGGAGTTCTTCTTGACCACGGCGTCCCAGTTCGCGAAGAGGTTGTCTTCGGCGATGCCGACCTGGAGCACGGCCGTGTAGCTGCACGCGAAGTCGCTGGTGCCCTCGACCGGCACGAACGACTCCAGCTTCTCGTCCGACATCGTCATGATCGCGGAGAAGGGGAGCATGAGCGATTGCGTGCGCGTCACGCTCCGGGCCGCGTGGCCGTCCAGCAGCTTGCCCGTGCCGAAGGCGTAACCCCGGAGGATCGCCAGGCGGATGCTCTCGGCGTCGGGGGCCTCGCCGGCGTGCTTCTTGACGTCGATGTGGCCGCTCTCGGGCGGGTCCATCCAGCCGCGCTCCTGGGCCGAGAAGAGGGACATCTGGAAGTCGTGGTCGATCTGCAGGCGCCGCTTTTTCGCGGCCTCGGCGATGGGGGCGTACGAAGCGAGCGCGGTGTCGCCGGGGACGGAGAGGTCGGGCTCGAGGACCGCGTCGAGGGCCTTGCCCGTGGTCGCGGCCGCGATTCGCTGGAGGATCGCCTCCAGCCCGGCCGTGTAGTCCTTCTCGCGGCGGGCCGACAGGCGCGCGATGGCCGCCTGCACGGGCGGACGGTCCATCGCGAAGCCGAAGTCGCGCATGAGGTTCGTGTACCACGCGGCGCCGTCGCGCAGGGCACCCCAGCCCGTGCCGAGCTTGTCGAGCCTGCCGAGGGGCTCGACGAGCAGGCCGTCGAGCATCGAGTCGAGTTTCGCGCCGAGGCGCTTCTGGGCTTCCTCGCGCTCGGCGGGCGTGCAGGCCTTGAGCATCGCCTCGTTGTCCTTGGGCCACGCCGCCAGCGCCCTGGCGCCGGGGAGGCCCTGGGCCTCCGAGAGCGCGCGGTCCAGCTTGGACGCGAGGGCGCCCGCGCCGAGACCGGTCTTGGCACCCTCGAGCGCAGCGTCCGCGGCCTTCAAACCCGACGGCCACGCGTAGGTCACACGCTCCTTGATCGCGGCACCGGTCGCCGCGAGGTCTTCGAACGAGCTGGCGACCGGTGGGTCGCTCTTGAAGTGGGTCAGCATCTCGGCTTCCCATGCGTCGATCGTGCGGGCCGCGGCCACGGCGAGCATCTTGGGACCGGAGGGGACGATGAGGTATTGCAGTTGTCCGTAGTCGCGGACGAACTGCGGATCGGGGCGCGCCCCCCCGCGAGGGTCCGTTCCACCGAGGCGCTGGGCCGCCTTCACCAGCGTGCCGTGGTCGATGGCGTCGTAGGTCTCACCAAACACCGGCTTGAAGTTCGCATCGCTGAAGAGCGGCAGAGCCTTCAGGAACATCCGTTCCGGGTCGCCGGCGATGCCGTTCTTGCCGAACTCGTCACCCAGTTTCGACCCCCATTTCGCGAGGGCCTCGTCGCCGGGGATCGACCCGGAGGGCTTGATCGGACCGTGCCCTCCCGGCAAGGCCGCGGCCACTCGCGCGGCCACTTGCTCGATGCGCTTGACCCCGTCGTCGCCGCGGGCGAAGATGAAGAACGGGGCATCGCTCTTCGCGCCGTATGGCCCCTGGAACTGCCCCGCGAGTTCATCGCGTGCGGCGCTGTAGACCGCGTGCAGCCGGGTCTGTTGTCCCGGCGGGCCATCGGCGATCTTGCGCGGCCCGGGCTTCACCTCGCCGGTGGTGGCCAGCGTGACCGCGCGGGTTCCGGGGTCGACGATGCCCGTGATCCTGGACGAGCCTGGAGCGGGCGCAGGTCCGCGCACCCCCGGACCGGGCGGAGCGGAAAACCGCAGATCGCCGGTGAGTATCCGTTTCGTCGCGTCGGTGGTGAGCACCAGCTCCGCACGGATGACCACATCGTCGCCGATGTACAGGCCCTTCCAGGTGCCCGAGAGGTCAACGGAGGCCGCGGAAGTCGCACGAGGTGGCGCCAAGAGAGGGTCGGTGATGGCCGCAGGCTGCCCCGGCCTTGGGAATCCAGGCGGAAGCCGGCTCGGTCGCTGTCCGGGCTGCGGCGGTTGCGCCCACGTGATGGAAACCAGTAGGCCCCCAAGCAGCGCCACACGCCAGATCGACTTCATGGTCCTCACTCCATGGCCAAACCGCCGCGCAGTTTACCACGGAACTGAGGAGCCCCGGCGCTGATCTAGCCTGGCTCGCGGCGTGCGGCGCGGAGCGAATCGGCTACGAAGACGGCCACGGCCGTCCAGATCACGATGAACGCCACGACCCGCTCGCGCTCGAAGGCCTCGCCGAAGAGGAGCACAGCGGTGAGGAACTGGAGCGTGGGGTTGAGGTATTGGAGGAAGCCGATGGTAGTGAGCGGGAGGCGCTTGGCCGCGGCGATGAACCAGAGGAGGGGGATGGTGGTGACCGGGCCGCTGAGGGCGAGGAGTGCCCACGTCCCCGGGGTGTTGATCCGCGCCGCGCCGTCGCGCGTGTGGGCCCAGCCAAGGTAGACGATGGCCGCGGGTGTGAGGATGAGTGTTTCGACAAAGAGCCCCGCGACCGCGCCGACTTGGAGCCGCTTGCGGATCAGGCTGTAGAAACAGAACGCCGTCGAGAGCACGAGCGAAATCCACGGCAGCCCGCCGTGCGTCGTCGAGAGATACACGAGCCCCGCTGCGGCCAGCGCCACCGCGACCCATTGCAGCCGCCGCAGCCGCTCGCCCAGAAACACGACGCCCAGGAGCACCATCACCAGCGGGTTCATAAAGAACCCCAGGCTCGCCTCCATCAGCCGGTTGCTGGAGATCGCGTAGATGAAGACCAGCCAGTTGATGGCGAGGAAGATGGTGGAGGCCACGAGCCAGAGGCGCGTGCGCGGGTTGCGCAGGATCGTGCCGACCTCGGCCCAGCCGCCGCGGCCCCCTGCCCCGATCAGCACGCACAGCAGGGCGACGGACCAGACGACGCGGTGGCAGAGGACGGCGAGCGGGGGGACGTGCGCGACCAGCTTGAAGTAGCTTGGCGAGAGGCCCCACCAGGTGTAGGTGGCGAGGCAGTAGAGGACGCCGAGGCGGGTGGCAGAGCCCGGCGCGATTCCCGTTCGCTCCTGCGCCGCGGTCACATTCCTGCCCGCGGTGAAGTGCCCGAGAAAGGGACCACCGACTCAGGCCGACCGCCGACGGCTCGGCTTCTTGGTGGTGGCGGCCCGGCGACTCGATGCGGCGCGGAGCAAGTCCATCACGCCGCGGATCGTGCCTCCGCCCTGCTTCCAGAGCTTGGCCCGCCAGCGGCGGACTTCCGTAACCCCCGGCTCGTCTCTCGTTCTGCGCGAACGCTTCATGACTGGTCCTCGGGGATAAGTGTATATGGCGTGACCATCACCGGGGCCGGCAGCCCGAGGCGCTGGTTGAGGACAGCCAAATGCGCGGCCTTGTTGGCGTTGGCGATGTGACGGCAGTTCCACGTTAGCAGGAAGTCGATCTGGTAGTGTGACGCGAACGCCACGTGCAGGGCATCCAGCCCGGCAGCCCGCGGCCTCAGCCGGTGCTTCATGTAGAACTCGGCTATTCGGTCTACGTCGGCGTGCGGCGGCAACGTGCGCACGTCATCGAGCATGCGAAGGCGCGGCTCGGCCCTTGGCGCGGGAGCGTTGTTGAGTTCGGCAATGACAGCGTCGGACGTACACAAGCCGTAGCGGAAGCGAAAGCGGTCCCACCAAGTGCGCGTCTGCGCGCGCCACGCCAAGGCTTGGAGCGAGCGGCGCGTGGAGTGGTAGAAGCTCGGGATCGTCGTTTCGATGTAAACCGACGGCATCGATCCAGTCTAACCGGCGTATCCCTTCGCGGTTCGCCAGAGGAGCCGTCACTTCTTCGGCTTGAACATTCGGAACAGCCGCGTCAGCGGGTCGTAGAACTCATCCACCACCCGCTCCTTCAGCGGGATGATCCCGTTGTCCGTGATCGTGATGTGCTCCGGGCAGACTTTCGTGCAGCACTTGGTGATGTTGCAGTAGCCCAGGCCGTCGCGGTCTTTGAGGTCTTTCAGCCGGTCCTCGGTGTCCAGCGGGTGCATCTCGAGGGCCGCCGTGTAGATCAAAAACCGCGGGCCGATGAACTCCTCGTGCTTGTGGTGGTCACGCAGGACGTGGCACACGTCCTGGCACAGGAAGCACTCGATGCACTTGCGGAACTCCTGCACGCGGTCGACGTCGGCCTGGTCCATCCGCCACGTGCCGTCGGGCGCGTCGGGCTTGCGTGGCTTGAACTCCTTGATCTTCTGCTTGACGCGGAAGTTCCACGAGACGTCGGTGACCAGGTCCTTGATGAGCGGGAAGGCCTTCATCGGCTCGACGGTGACGGTCGCGCCGGGCTCGAACTCGCTCATGCGGGTCATGCACATGAGGCGGGGCTTGCCGTTCACCTCGGCGGAGCAACTGCCGCATTTGCCGGCCTTGCAGTTCCAGCGGCAGGCGAGGTCGGGCTGGTGGTCGGCCTGGATCTGGTGGATGCAGTCGAGGACGACCATGCCCTCGCCGACGGGGATGGTGTAGTTCTGGAACTTCCCGCCGGTCGCATCGCCCCGCCAGACGCGGAACGTGGTGGTGGCCCGCTCGGAGCGGCTGACCGGCTCGCGCGAGACAGGCTGGTCGGGCTTGCCCTCGGTGGCGTCGGGGATCGTGTACTCAGGAGCCCGGCTCATTCCTTTTTCTCCTGCGGGTCTTCGGGCATGGTCGGGTTCTCGACCCATTCGGTCTTCCACGGGCCATCGGAGCAGATCAGGAGCGTCACGCCCTCGCCGCCGACCCAGCCGTTCTGGAGCAACTTCGGCGGCAGGTACGCGTACGAGCCCTTGGTGAGTTTGGCCTTCCCACTCGAGCCGCACGGCAGCGTGTAACTCCCGCTGAGTACGAGCAGCGACTCGGCCGTCGGGTGCCAGTGCCGCGGGACGTACATCGCTCCCTTGACGCGGAGCATCAGGTACGAGGCGTGCGTGCCGGGGTCCTCGTAGAGCAGGGCCGCCTCGGCGGGGACGCCCTGGCCGAAGGGTTGCCACTTCACGGCCTCGGGCCTGACCCAGACGAGCTGCGGCCGCGGGCCGACTTGGCCCTCGCCGATGCCGCGGGGCGGCGCGCCGTCTTTATCGAGAAGCTTCGTGTCACGGGCCCGGTCGAAAGTCACGAGCATCACAACCGGTTCAGACCCCTGGACGCGCCCCTCGTGGACGATCCCGGCCGGTGTGTAGTTGAACGTGCCCGCGGGCATGGTCACCTTCGTTGCGTTGGGCCCCTCGCCCGACATCTCGTACGTGCCGCTGATCACCGTGTGGGTGACGTTGGCCGAGTGCCAGTGCGGCGGGAGCACGAACCCCGGCGGGAGGCGCAGCAGCAAGTCCGTGGCCTTGGTTGTGGTGTCCTCACGCAGCACGCACGACTCGGAGGACTTGTCGCCGAGTTCGGGCTTGTCTTTGGTGAAGCGGACATCGCCGAAGGGTTTGCAGATTTGGAGTGATGCGCCGGGCTGGGGCGGGACGGGCGCGGGTTTGAAGTCGTCCTTCTTCGGCGGGTCCTCCTTGGGGACCTTTGGCACGGGCGTGCCCGGGCGACGCTCCGGGGCGGGCGCGACCTGGGCGTGTACGCTGGCCCCGAGCCACCCGGCCGCGGCCATCGCGATCAGCGAGGAGCGCCGCATCACTTATTCTCCTCGACGACCTGCTTCAGCTCAGGGGGCATGTCGCGCACGGGCTGGCGGATCACCTGCATACCACCGTCGCCGCTTTTGCGGAGGACGATGTTGAACGTGCCGTACTCGGCCGATTTCTCGGGGTAGTCGTCGCGGAACTGGGCCCCGCGGCTCTCGCGCCGCTCCAGGGCCGCCCGCGTCACCGCTTCGGAGACCGTCAGCAGATTGGCCAGGTCGATCGCCGTGTGCCAGCCTGGGTTGTACCGGCGGCCGCCGCCGACCGAGACTTTGGCCGCGCGGGCCTTGAGCTTCTGGATGCCGTCGAGGGCGCGGGCCATCTCGGCCTCGATGCGAACGATGCCGACCAGGTCCTGCATCATGTCCTGCAGCGACTGCTGGACTTGGTAAGGTCCCTCCCCGGTTGGCCCGCTGGGCCGATCGAACGCGACCAGGGCGTTCCTCGCGGCCGCGTCGGCCTGCGTCTGATCGATCCGCACTGCGCCGTTTTTCTTCGCGAACGCCGCCGCGTGCTCGCCGGCGCGCTTGCCGAAGACCAGCAGGTCGGAGAGTGAGTTCCCGCCCAGCCGGTTCGCCCCGTGCAACCCCGCCGCCACCTCGCCGGCCGCGAACAGCCCCGGCACCGTCGACATCTGCGTGTCGCCCTCGACCTTCACGCCGCCCATCACGTAGTGCGTGGTCGGGCCGATCTCCATCGGCTCTTTGGTGATGTCGATCCCCGCCAGCGTCATGAACTGGTGGTACATCGAGGGCAGCTTCTTCTTGATGTGCTCCTCGGCCTTGCCGCCGAGTTTCTCCTTGATCCAGGAGATGTCGAGGAAGACGCCGCCGTGCGGGCTGCCGCGGCCCGCCTTGACCTCGCGATTGATGCAGCGGGCGACGTGGTCGCGCGTGAGCAGCTCGGGCGGGCGGCGGGCCGACTTGTCGCCGGTGACGTAGCGCCAGCCTTCCTCTTCCTTGTCGGCGGTGGAGGAGCGGTAGTTCTCCGGGATGTCGTCGAACATGAACCGCTTGCCCTGACTGTTCCGCAGCACACCGCCCTCGCCACGCACACCCTCGGTGACGAGGATGCCGCGGACGCTGGGGGGCCAGACCATCCCGGTCGGGTGGAACTGGACGAACTCCATGTCCATCAGGTCGGCGCCGGCGTCGTAGGCCATCGCGTGGCCGTCGCCGGAGTATTCCCAGGAGTTGCTCGTGATCTTGTACGCCTTGCCGATGCCGCCGGTCGCGAGCACCACGGCGTTCGCCTTCCACAGCCGCAGCTCGCCTGTCTGCCGGTCGTAGCCGACGGCCCCCGCGACGCGATCACCATCCTTGATCAGCTGCGTGACGGTCATCTCCATGAAGATGTCGATGCCGCGGTGTACGCCGTAGTCCTGCAGCGTGCGGATCATCTCGAGGCCGGTGCGGTCGCCGACGTGCGCGAGCCGCGGGTAGCGGTGCCCGCCGAAGTTCCGCTGGAGGATGCGCCCGTCCTGCGTGCGGTCGAAGAGCGCGCCCCACTTCTCAAGCTCGCGGACGCGGTCGGGGGCCTCCTTGGCGTGGTGCTCGGCCATCCGCCAGTTGTTGAGGTACTGCCCGCCCCGCATGGTGTCGGCGAAGTGGACGCGCCACGAGTCGCGGTCGTCGACGTTGGCCATGGCCGCGGCCATGCCGCCCTCGGCCATCACGGTGTGGGCCTTGCCCAGGAGCGACTTGCAGACGAGCCCCACGCGCACGCCCGCGGCTGAAGCCTCAACGGCAGCTCGCAGGCCTGCCCCGCCCGCTCCAATGACCAGAACGTCGTGCTCAGACGTTGCGAACTGACTCATCGAGCGCTCCAGGAAGATTCACCGCAGAGACGCAGAGGCCGCAGAGAGGACTTCTTTCCCCAACCCCGTCTTCACCTCAGCGCTCTCTGCGTCTCTGCGGTGAAGTATCTCTTCCTACAGAATCCTGAAATCAGTCCAGCAGTCCATCGAGACCATCCGCACGTAGAAATCGCAGAACGCCACCCACACCAGGCTCGCCCACGCCCACATCATGTGGCGACGATTGAGGCACGAAACGCAGTCGTAGGTCTTCTTCCGCAGCGGGCGCCGCGAGAGCATGTCGAGGCCACCGCCGACCAGGTGCCGGAAGCTGTGGCACCCAAAGGTGTAGCCGCCGAGGAGGATCGGGTTGAGGGTGAGCACCAGCGACCCGACGCCGACGCCGAACCGCTTGCCGCCGGTGGTGGGATCAAGGAAGAAGTACGAGCTGATCGCGTCGAACGTCAGCAACCCGATGAAGACGATCGCGACGTAGAGGAAGTAGCGGTGCGCATTTTGCAGCACCAGCGGGAGCCACCGCTCGCCGCGGTAGCTCTTCCCGCGGAACCCCGGCTCACCGACCGCACAGCTCGTCGGGTCCTGCCAGAACGCCTTGTAGTACGCCCCGCGGTAGTAGTAGCACGTGAACCGGAACCCGCCCGGCGCCCACAGAATCAGGAACGCCGGCGTCAGCGGCAGCAATCCCAGCGCCATCTTCGGCAGCCAATCCGGCCACGGCCCGAACCAGGCGTGGCCCGACGGGGTTGCGAGCTTCCACGAGTCCCAGAGCACCGGCGAGTACATGGGCGACAGGTAGTGCGTCCCGGGGACGAAGTAATGCAGGCCCTGCATGGCCGCCCACGTCGAGTAGACGATGAACCCGCCGAGCCCCAGGAACACCACCAGGGGCTGCACCCACCAGAGGTCCGTCCGCGAGGTCTCCAGGAACTTGCGCACCTGCGGGAGCGGGATGTTGCCACGGGCCATTCGGGCCTCTCCGGGAGGGAAGGAGGGGGACCGAGGGCGTTCAGAGATGGTCGCGACGCCGCCGGTCCGGAGTGGGTCGCCATTCTAGGGGGCCGCGGGGCGCAGCGGCGGCCCGGCGCGATATGTGCGCACCCTTCGGCGCCCGTATCCTCTCGCCCCGTGGAAGCCATCTTCTCCGTCGAAAATCTCGTCGCCCTCGTGACGCTCACCGCGCTGGAGATCGTCCTTGGGATCGACAACATTGTGTTCATCTCCATCCTCGCCGGGCGGCTGCCGCCCGAGAAGCGCCCGGCCGCGCGCCGCCTCGGCCTCGCGGTGGCGCTGGTGTCGCGGCTGGCCCTGCTGGGAACGATCAGCTGGCTCAGCACCCTCGTCGCGCCGCTCTTCCATCTGCCGCTGAATCCGGTGCTCTTCAAGGAAGACAAGGAGGGCGTCCACCTGCCCCTCCCGATCTCGGGGAAGGACCTGATTCTCTTCTTCGGCGGCCTGTTCCTGATCGCCAAGGCGACGCTCGAGATCCACCACAAGATCGAGGGGCACGAGAGCGCTTCGGGCCAGACCCCCGACCCCTCGCGCCTGCGGGGAGTGGGCGCGTCGTTCGCCGGCGTCATCGTTCAGGTCATGATCATCGACCTGGTCTTCTCCCTCGACTCGGTCATCACCGCCGTGGGGATGGCCAAGGCGCTCTGGGTCATGGTCGCCGCGGTCTGCATCGCGGTGGGGGTCATGCTCGTGTTCGTCAACATGATCAGCAACTTCGTCGACCGCCACCCGAGCATCAAAATGCTGGCCCTGGCGTTCCTCGTGCTGATCGGCGTCATGCTGGTCGCCGACGCGCTGGGGCGGCACGTCGAGAAGGGGTACGTCTACTTCGCGATGGCCTTCTCGCTGGGCGTCGAGATGCTCAACATCCGCGCCCGCAAAGGGTCCCGCAAGAAGGCCCACGCGTGAGGGCGGTGGTCCAGCGGGCGGCTTCGGCGTCCGTGGACGTCGACGGCCGGCGCGTCGCCGAGATCGGGCGCGGCCTTCTGGTCCTCGCCGGCATCGAACAGGCCGACACCGAGGCCGACGCGGCGTGGCTCGCCGACAAACTCGTGCATCTCCGCATCTTTGAGGACCCGGCGGCCAGGATGAACCTGTCGGTGCAGGACACCGCGGGGTCCATCCTGCTCGTGCCCAACTTCACGGTGGCCGGGGATGCCCGCAAGGGGCGCCGCCCGGGCTTCGACAACGCCATGCGCCCGGAGCAGGCCGAGCCGCTCTTCGGCCGCCTGACCGAGCTGACGCGGACCCACGGCGTGCCGGTCCAGACCGGCATCTTCCGCGCCCACATGCACGTCGCCCTGGTCAACGAAGGTCCGGTGACGATCTGGCTCGATTCGAAGGCCTGAGGCGGGGCGGTCAGTTGCTCGTGCACCCCGCCGCGAACTTCCCCAGGAAGCACGTGAAGTCGGCGATATTCAGCGCCGGCGCCTGCGTGCTCGCGTCGCAGTTGGCGTACGACGACCCCGCCGCGAACGCGCTCAGGAAGCAGGTGAAGTCGCCGATGTTCAGGTTCGGCGCCGCCGTGCTCCCGTCGCAGTTGGCGTAGCACGAGCTGAACAGCGTCACGACGGAGTTGGCCGGCACGGTGAGGTCTGCCGCCCCGCTGGAGGCGTCGATCGCCGGCAGGCCCACCGTGTTCTCCGTGTTCGAGCTGCGGATCACCGTCATCGCCCCCAGCGCCGGCCCGCCCGCCCCGATCGTGAGGTGTACCGGCGCATCCGTGGCGCCCTTGTTGATGAGCACCACCGTGGTCGAGCCATTGGCATCGTGTACGTACGCGCTGGCGAGCACGTTCGCGCTCGCGCTGGTCGTCTCGACCCGCGCCGCCCCGGGTCGGATGTACCGGTAGAACTGCTTGGCCGCGTAGTACTTTTTCGTCGGCTGGCCGAGTCCCATCAGGCCGAACTGGCCGGGGGTGGGGTCGGTCAGGGCCCAGTACAGGTACGCGGTGCAGTTCCCGTACACCAGCGCGTCGTGGATGCAGTTGGCCAGATACAGGGCCCCGCGCGTGTTGGTCGCCGTGCCGAGCCACGAGGGGTCCTCGCCCGAGCGCTCGGTCTGCCACAGGGGCTTGCCCAGCGGCGCCAGCTGCTGCCGGATGCTCGACCACGCCGTCGGGCTCGTCTCGTTGCCCGCCGCGGGGTAGAAGTAGTGGTGGACGGCGTAGATGTCGATCCGCTGCTGCGCCACCGGGTCCGCGGCCATCGCGTTCACAAACCCCATCCACCGCGAGGGCACCGTCCCGACATCCTCGGGGCCGAACACCTTCGTCGGCACCTGCCAGGTCGTGAACGCCGTGCCGATCGCCTTCACCGTGTCGCGGTACTGGGCCGTGGAATAGACGCACGACTCGTAGGGCTCCACGAACACCGGCTCGTTCTGGAGATTGAGGGCGTACACCGGGAAGCCGTAGCGGTTCTGGATGCCCAGGCACGCGGCGGCGCAGAACTTGGCGAAGTGCGCGTAGCGGTCGGTGCGGAGCTCGCCCCCGCCCATCGCGGCCCCGTTGGTCTTCATCCACCCCGGCGGGGTCCAGATTGTCCCGATGGCCTTGACGGCGCCGGGACGCGGGGCGTTCAGGGCCTTGATGAAGTTGCCGGCGGAGTCCAGGGGCGAAAGGTCAAACAGCGCCCAGTTCAGCGTGTTGGCGTCCAGGTCCTCCGCCGGCTGGATCGTCTCGTGGACCGCCATCCGCACCATCGTCATCCCCAGGTCGTCGCGGACCAGGTCCTGGAACGAAGGCTGGAGATAGAGGGCACGGATCTGGGCGTCCCAGGTCACCGAGGCCGCGGCCCCGAAGCCCTCGATCGTCTGATGCCGAACCGAAGGGGTCACCGCCACTTGAACTTGAGCGTGGGCCGCGGCGCCGCAGGTCAGGAAAATCGCCGCGGACACCATCGCGCGTCGGAGGGTCGCAAGCATGGGGGGCTCCATGAGGGGATAGAGGGGAACGGAGCGTACCCCTGCGCCACCCTCGGCCCAACCCCGGAACACAACGACTTTTGAGTGGGGGGCCGCTCGGCGGGATAGAGCCGGGTGAACGGCCACGGAAGTCTCACTCAGCGCCGCGAGCAGCGCTCGAACCGATGTCAAAAAGCGGAGAGGGGGGGATTCGAACCCCCGAACGAGACAAGCCCGTTACTGGTTTTCGAGACCAGCCCATTCAGCCACTCTGGCACCTCTCCGGGAGGATCGTAGCGAGCCGGGCGGCTTGCTTCACTCGCTGGGGGTCAATCGTTGAGCCGACCCCGCCGGGAATCAACCATGGGCGTCAGTGACCCGGCGCGTACCAGAGGGGTGTGCCGGGGCCAAGGGGAAGCCCGAGGGCCACCCATCCCAGCAGGAACGCCGTCCACACCACGAAGAAGCCCAGCGCGTACGGCATCATCATCGAGATCAGGCTCCCGATCCCCGCATCCTTCTGATACCGCTGCATCACCGCCAGCACGATGATCAGGTAGGCGTTCAGCGGCGAGACCGGGTTGGCCACCGAGTCGCCGATGCGGTAGGCCGCCTGTGTCAGCTCCGGCGAGATCCCGGCCATCATCAGCATCGGGACCAGGATCGGGGCGAGCGCCGCCCACTTGGCGCTCATCGACGACACGATCACGTCGACCACGATCACGAGCAGGATGACGCCGATCAGCATCAGCGGGCGGGGCAGGCCGGACTCAACCAGCGCCTTGCCCCCGATGTTTGCGACCATCGCGTCCAGGTGCGAGAAGCGGAAGCACTCGATGAACTGCGCGGCGAAGAACGAGAGTGCGATGATCGGCGCCATGCTCGTCATCGCGTGGACGAACGCCTTGGTCACGTCCGACGTGCCGCGGATTGTCCCCGCGACGATGCCATAGGCGAGGCCCGGGAGCAGGAAGCCCAGCAGGATGAAGGGCACGATCGCCTGGATCCAGCGCGCCTGAGGGTCTGCGGGGGGGTCGAAGTTCCCCCGCACGTCGACCGGAGCGTTCGTCCGGAACGCGCCTCGAATCTTCTCATCCGCGGCCGCCTCAACCGTCACGCCCTGGTTGAGCGTCAACGTTCCCGGGACAGGGATCCCGCGCGTGTAGTTCGAGGGCCCATCCGGGACAAAGCGGCCCTCGGCCGCGGGGGGAGCCGTCGCAATCGGCTCATTGGGGCGGGCGGGCGTCGGCAGGCTCCCGTACAGCGGCGCGCCGGGCACCGCGACCAGCGTGATCATCACGCCGAGGGCGATCAGGGCGCCGGCGAGCGCCGCCGCCAGCCCGCGCGTCTCGCGGCGCGTCAGGGTGCCCTCGGTCATCGGCGGGATCACGCAGGGGCGCGCCGCCTGGCGCGGCTCCACGATCCACGCCGTGATCAACCAGCCCGCCGCCAGGAGCACCCCCGTCGAAGAGGCCATGAAGTACCAGTTGCACGTTGGTGGAACCGGGTAGCCGGGCTCGATGATCTGAGCCCCGCGCTCGGTGAGCGGCGCGACCAGCGCATCGGTCGCCACGATGATGAGGTTTGCCGAGAAACCCGAGGCGATCCCCGCGAAGGCCGCGGCGATGCCGGCGATCGGCGACCGCCCGTATGCCGCGAACAGCGCCGCCGCCAGGGGCGGCAGCACGATGTACCCCGCATCGCTCGCCACGTGCGACATCAGGCCCAGGAACACGACCATGGGGGTCAGCGCCCATCGGGGCACGAGCATCGCGAGGAAGCGGATGGCGGCCGCGAACAGCCCGGTTTTCTCCGCGACGCCGATCCCGAACATGCTCACCAGCACGACGCCCATCGGCGCGAACGTGGTGAAGTTCCGCACCATGTTCGCGATGAACCAGTAGAGCCCGTCGGAGGTTGCGAGGCTCCGGGGGCCGATCGGCGTTCCGGTGTTCACCAGTTCGACCACCGGCAGACCCGACGTGTCGAGCTTCGGCCGCTGCTTCTGAAGGCCGTCCGACCCGGTGACCGTCTCCATCACCGCCCGCGGGCGCACCGGCTGCACGCTCCAGCCCAGGGCCGACCCCAACGCCGAGAGCCCGAAGATCAGCACCGTCGCCCCGATGAACAGGAAGATCGGGTCCGGGAGCATGTTCCCGACGCGCTCGATCAGCCCCAGAAACCCGCGGATCGGAGGAGCAGTAGGGGTCTGGGGCGATTCCATCGGTGACCTCCGGGCGAACCCGGGGTCTACCCAAGGCGGCCCGCATCAGGACCGTGAAGATACCGGGGATGCGAGAAGTGCGGAAGCGCGGGACAGAATCTCTTCGGGCTCGGCCATGCGCCCCGCCCCGACCGTGCGGCAGGCCTGCCATCCCTCGCCGGGGCCGACGAACTGGAACCCGTCGTCCGCCAGGGTCCGCATGTTCCGCTGCGTCGCCGGCTGCGACCACATCACCGCGTTCATCGAGGGGGCCAGCAGCACCGGTGTCCGCGTGCGGTCGATGGCCGACATGATCAGCGTCACCACGTCATCCGCCCGGCCTGTCGCCAGGCGCGCCAGGCAGTCCATCGAGCAGGGGGCGATGATCGCCAGCCGCGCCGCCGCGGCCAGGGAGATGTGCTGAGGGTCGCTGGCTTCGATGTGCTCCCAGGGCGAGGTGTAGACCGGGCGGCCCGAGAGGGCCTGGAAGGTGAGCGGGGCCACGAACTGTGTCGCGCCCTCGGTCATGGCGACGGTCACGTCCGCCCCCGCCTGGGCCAGCCGGCTCACGAGCGCCGCCGTCTTGTACGCCGCGATCCCGCCTGTTACGCCCACGACGACCCGGGCGCCCTTGAGGTGAGCAACAGCGACACCCGCCCTGTTCCCGCTGCCGGGTCTGCGGTGGTCGCGATCACGTTCCTGTGTACTCACGGCGCCCGTTCTCCGGCGCGGCCTCACTCGTCCGACTGCGGCCTCGAGGAGGTCAACGGCAGCGCGGGATCGATCTGCACGTACTGAATCTCGATCTTGTCCTGGAGGATCTCGTCGATGACGATCTCCAGGTCGGAACGACCCTGGCGCTCGACCAGCGGGCGGGAGCCCTCCATCAACTGCACCAGCCGACGCTGGATCAGCGCGCACAGCTTGAACCGGCCGCCGACCTTATCGGCGATCTTGTCGCTCTTGAGAGCCTCGATCATCGTGTGGTTGCCCGTCGCCGGGGCCCGATGGGGAAGCGGGCCTGGCCAAAAGTGAAGGTACCGAGCAGTGCCCCAACGCAACCCCGCCGTTGGGCCGCTATACTAGACGCAGGTCGGGGGGTGGACCACTCGGGGGCGGGTGGTCATCGAGACACGTAGAACGAACATGGAACGGCCTTGCGGACGCGGTATCGCGTTTTCGGGGCCGCCACAGGACGAGTGCGAGGATGGTCGGTCGAGAATGGAAGCCGGGGGACCGGCTGTATCACGCCGGCTGCCCCGAATGGGGGACCGGCGAGGTGCGGGGCGCTCTGGGTACTTCCCAGAACGGCGTGAAGTGCCAGCGGCTCACGATCGTCTTCGACCGGGCCGGCACCAAGACCATTTCAACCGCCTTCGCCGATCTGCGCACCCGCGACCCACGAGACCGCACGGACGAACCACACATGCCCGAAACACGCGATCCCCTGTCGGCCTCGACCGAGCCCAACCACGAGGAAGCGCTCGCCCGGGTTCCCGAGGACGCGACAGATCCGTTCCGGCCTCACAAGGCGCGCCTGCAGACGACCCTCGGGTTGTACCGGTTCACCTCGTCCGGGGCCTCGCTCCTGGATTGGGCGGCGTCACAGACCGGACTCAAGGACCCGCTCTCGAAGTTCAGCCGCCACGAGCTCGAGCGGCAGTTCGATCGTTTCCGGGCCAACCTCGACGCCCACCTGAAGAAGCTGGCGTACGAGATGCGCAAGGCCGACCCCGCGTCACTGTCGGAGGCCATCGCTTCGGCTGGCTCCGAGCAGCGACAGGCGTTGAGGCGCGCCGACGCGGGGCGTTGAGCCCGGGCGTCAGCCCGCACAACCGGACATGACCGTCTGGAATCGCCGGCGCGCCCGGGCGCGCACGGGGGCGTTTCCGCGATCCCCCGCCGGTTCTTATCAGGCCCTCGGTGTGGCACGGCGGCGTGCGCGCCGCTGGCTCCGCCGTTGCATTGACACTCCTCCGGCGATCACTTCGCCCAACCCAAGACGAGGAGATGTCATGAACGAGAAAGAGTTTGAACAGAAGCTCGGAGAGCTGATGGGCCAGATCGCCAGCCTCCCGGAGTCGGAGCGCGGGGAACTCTCGCAGCTCGCCGAGGAGACCCGCACCCGCCACGAGCGGATGCGCAAGACGATCGGCGAGCTGCAGGAGTCGCTGGACTATCTGCGCCTGAGCGTGAAATACCTGGTCTTCGATCTCGAGGCCACCCGTCGCGAGAACCAGTACCTCCGCAAGCTGCTCGACCGCCAGCACGGCGGGGCGCGGGGCGCCGAGCCCGAGCCGGAGCAGGGCGGGGACTGAACGCTGTCATCTCCTTGGGGGCCGGCGTGCGTCAATGGCGCGCCGGCTCTTTTTCATCGGGCGGCCATGGGGTCGCGGGGTGCCGGTGGGTGGGCCCCGGTTGGCCCGTCCGCGCCCCGACGGCTATTCTTCGCGTCCGGCACGTCGCCCCGCCGGAGAGGTGGCCGAGTGGCTGAAGGCGACGGTTTGCTAAACCGTTATACGGCCCAAAAGCTGTATCGAGGGTTCGAATCCCTCCCTCTCCGCTTTTCGATCCCGGCGATGCGCAGTCCGCGCTGACCGCGCGAGCGCGTCACGACTCGCCCGTCGCGAGCGCGAAGCTGACGTCGCGGGGCTCGCTCACCAACGCGCCGGTGTTGGACAGGATTAATGGGCCGGGCCGCGCGCCCCCCGCAGCGTGGTCACTCACGAGCGATGCTCCGCGTCTCCGCCTCCGACGCGGCTTTTTCCCATCGTTTCGCGGCGCTCACCCCGCAGAACCCGTTGCGTCCGAGTGGTGAGGCCCCATTTACCACCCTCTCACCGGCGTTTCAGCGCCGACCGCGAACCTTGCTCATGGAAGGAGCAGCCAGATGGTCGCCAGTGCGCACACGATCGAGTCCGAGGCAGTCACGCTCGACGTGACAGACCTTGACCGCTCCGGCGCGTTCTACGCGACGTACTTCGGCCTTGCGCCCGGCGGTCCCGTGGGCCACGGGCGGCTGCTGGTTTCCCAGGCCGACGAGAGCGTGGGCCCGATCACGCTGAAACTCCGGCACTGCGACCGGGTGGTCGTGCATCAGGAACTCGGTATCGAGGTCGACGACGCTTCGGAAGTGCTCGACCTGTATCTCTTGATGATTCTCTCGGGGCTGCGGGCGACGCTGCCCCGCACGGCGGGCGGCCGCCTGACCACCGTCGTGATCGATCCCGACGGTCACCGCGTCGCGGTGTGGGCCCGCGCGGAGCAGAGCGAAACGAATCACACGCGACGTGAATCAACCCGGGGCGTCCAAGGGTGGATGCGCTCCGGCACGTCTCCGCGCCAGCACGAGCGCGCCGCACGGGACACCGCGTGGCGCGCCCGCGCCGGCTGACAAGGAGTCTCACATGCTGTACTGGGCGCTGGTCTTCTTTATCGTGGCGATCGTGGCGGCCTTCTTCGGCTTCGGCGGTCTGGCCAGTGGGGCCGCGACAATCGCGCAGGTCCTGTTCTTCCTTTTCCTGATCCTGTTCCTGGTTTCGCTGGTGATGGGGCTCGGGCGGCGGCAGTATCCGCCGGCGATCTGACCCCAGAAACGTCCGTTGAAAGCCGCGCACGTCACGCGGGCGAGTGTCGCCCTCATGGCGTGCGCTTCTGTCGAACCGGGTAATCCGCACATACCCCGAAGGAGATGTCGATGAACACGAGAATGGTGGGGGCGATTGCCCCGCTGCTGCTCGCCGCGGCCGCGGGCCTCGCGCAGACTCCGACCGAGAAGCCGTACCAGCCGCCGAACACGCCCGACGCGCCGGCGCAGCCCGCGATGCGGGACCGGCCCAGCACCGACCAGGATCGCGACCGCGACGCGATGCGGACCGGCGACAAGCTGAAGTCCGACACCCTGATCAAGGGCAAGAACGTCATCGGTGCCAAGGTCGTGAACAAGGCCAACGAGAGCCTGGGCAAGATCGACGACGTGCTGATCGAGACGCGCAACGGATACGCCGTCTACGGCGTGCTCACGCACGGCGGCGTGCTGGGCATCGGCGACAAGCTCGTCGCGATCCCCTGGAACGCACTGCAGGTCCTTCCGACCAGCGACGGCGACGCCACGGTCGTGCTGGACATGACCAAGGACCGCCTGAAGGCGGCGCCCAACTTCGACAAGGATCAGTGGCCCCTGATCGGCGAGCACGGGTGGATGGAGAAGACCCACACCTACTACAGCGTCGAGCCCTCCTGGACCGAGAGCGGCACGGGCGGCTGGGGGCGCGACTCCGCGCTGATCCGCGACTGGAAGGCGGGGCGTGACCTCGACTTCAAGGGCCGCATCGACAAGGTCGAGCGCCGGGCGCCCGCCCGCGGCATGAGCGAGGGCTTCGTGCTGACCGTCCAGGGCGACGACCGGCAGGAGCACACCGTGTTCATCGGCCCGGCCTGGTATTTCCAGAGCCAGGCGGCGAACTTCAAGGAAGGCGACGAGATCGAGATCCACGGGCGCGAGATGAAGTTCCGCGACGCGAGCACCCTGCACGCCCGGGAGGTTGTCCTGAAAAACGGCGGCCGCCTGACCCTGCGTGATGCCGGCGGCGTTCCCGTGTGGGACACCATGACCCCCGCCGACGCCCGCGCAAACGGGGGCGGGAACGACATGTTCGTGCGCTTCAGCGAGCTCAAGGGAATCGACGTCCTGGGCACCGGCGACAACAAGGTCGCCGATGTGCGCGAGGCGGCGATCAATCCCGGCACGGGCAAGGTTCCGTTCCTGGTCCTGGGTGTCGGCGGCCTCGCCGGCATGGGCGAGCGCGAGGTCGTGGTCCCGTGGCGCTCGCTCCGCTTCGCCAAGCAGGGCGCCAAGATGGCGATCAACGCCGACGAGAACACGCTCAAGAACGCGCCGCAGCTGGACAAGGCGGGCTTCGCCATGCTGAACGACCCGGCGTTCCGCCAGCGGGTCAACGCGTTCTACGGCGACAACTTCAGCGACGGGACCGCCCGCATGAGCGAGCCCGGCGGCTGGAGCACCAGCAGCGAGTACAACAAGCTGTTCACTGGTGAGACCGAGACGATCAAGGGCACCATCACCAACGTGCAGAACGCTCCGCCCATGAAGGGCATGTCGGACGCGGTGGTCGTGACCATCCACACCGACAGCGGCGACCGCAAGGTTCACCTGGGCCCGGCGTGGTTCCTGAATCGCCAGGACCTTCGCCTCAATACCGGTGACACCATCACCATCAAGGGCGCCAAGGCCTCGGTCCAGGGCGACGACGTGGTCATCGCCTCGGAGATCCAGACCAGTTCGGGCACCCTGCGTCTGCGTGACAGCAAGGGCATGCCGAACTGGGACGCCCTGCGGCCCGGCGACCGGCCGCGCGGCGAGAAGTAAGTCGTTCCGTCTCCATCGTCGGGTAGTGAGGGCGGTCCGCGACAGCGGGCCGCCCTTTTCTTTGCATGCCGCCGGCCGCGCATGCCCATAGAAAAGGGCGCCCATAGAAAATGGGCGGGCAACTCTGTCCGAGCCGCCCGCCCATTTCTCGTGCGTGCGGGGCCTGAGCCCCGCCTCTTGCCGACCCTTAGCGCTTCGCGTCCTGGGCCGCGTCCTCGACCGCGTTCCCGGTCGCCTTGACATCCCGGCCAGCGCCCTCGACTGTGTTGCACGCCGCGGCACTCAGCGCCGTGGCGGCCAGCGCCGCAACCAGGGCGCGGCGGGCCCATGTCGTCAAAGTCTTGCCCTTCATGGCTCGATCCTCCGTGTGACCGACGAACGATGCCGCCACGCCGGCGGCCTCTGTCACAAAGATCCGCCACTCGGCTGAACGCGCCCTGAGCGCTGGGTGAAGTGAGGCTCAGAAACGCCCCGCTCACTCGGAGAGATTGGCGAGTTCGGCCGGCGAGATATCGAGGTTCGCGAAGACCTTCTGCACGTCATCGAGGTCCTCGACTTCCTCGATGAGGGCGAGCACCCTGCGTGCGTCTTCCCCGCGCGCGGCCACGCGCATCGACGGGACCATCACCAGCCCCGCCTCCTCGATCTTCAGGCCGCTCGCTTCGAGCGCGTCCTTGATGGTCTGGAACCGCGCCGGCGGCGTGACCACCGTCCACACTCCGTCGGGCGCGTCCGGCGCTTCAATATCGTCGGCGCCGGCGTCGATGGCGGCCGTCATCACCCGCTCCTCGCTGACTCCCTCCGCGGCGATGACGATCTGCCCGCGGGCATCGAACAGGTAGCCCACCGACCCCGTGCTCCCCAGGTTGCCCCCGTGGTTCCCGAAGGCCAGCCGCAGGTCGCCCACCGTGCGTGTGCGGTTGTCGGTGAGGGCGTCGATCAGGATCGCCACGCCGCCGGGTCCGTACCCCTCGTAGCGGACCGGCTCCCAGGCCTCGCCGCCGATCTCGCCGGCGCCCTTCTTGATCGCCCGCTCGATCGTGTCGCGGGGCATGTTCGCGTAGCGGGCCTCGTCGATCGCATAGCGCAGGGTCAGGTTGCTCGCCGGGTCACTGCCCCCTTGCCGGGCCGCGGCGATGATCGCGCGCGAGCACTTGCTCCAGTACTTGCCGCGCTTCTTGTCGACCGCGGCCTTCCGGTGCTTGATGTTGTGCCATTTGCTGTGGCCGGCCACAGGGAGGTCTCCGTCAGTGCGGGTCGTCGGTGGGGGTCGTCGGCGCGGGAGGCGCCGAGGGCGTGGGCGTGTCCCCTTCCGACGCGAGCGCCCGGGGCTGGGGGTCCGGGTTCGCGGCCTGCGGGGCCACGCGTACCGGGCCTCCGCCGGACGCATCGGAACGCTTTCGGGCGCAGGCCTCGACCAACGTGCGGAGTTCGGCAAACGCGGGGTCGTCCGCCGCGACGCCGGCGCCACCTGCGGCGCGGTCCTCCGCGACGGCGGGGATGCGCTGGGCGAGGACCTGGGACGCCGAGGCGTGGGCCAGCGTCCAGTACCGCTGAGCCTCGGCCTTGCGACCGGTGAGCCACAACGCATCGCCCAGGTGATCGAGTATGACCGCGTCGGACTGCCCGCGCTCGGTCATTGCGGCCCGCTGAAGAAGGGACACCGCCCCGCGTTGCCGTGCGTCGGTGGCGCCGGGCTGGGCCGTGTCCTCGAGCCGCCCCTGCTTGTACCGAAGCCACCCGAGCGAATCGAGCACCGGGCCCTGGTCCGGGAGCGCCTCGACCGCCGTCTCCAGCAGCCGCTCGGCCCGCGCCAGGTCTCCGCCACGGTCGGCGAGGAAGTACCCGAGGTTGTTCGCCGCCCAGCCGTGGTCCGGCTGGTATTCCAGCGCCAGCTCGTACGCCGCGTTGGCGTCGGTGATCCGCCCGTTGCGGGTGAACGTGTCACCCATGAGATAGGCCACTTCGGCCCGGTGGTCCTTGACCCCCTCGAGGCCGCTGCCCCGGACGCGATCGGCAAGCTCCTGGAGTTTCCCGGCACGGTCCGCGGCGTCGACCAGGGCGCGGATATCCGGGGCGGACCCCAGCATCCCGATGACCTCGCACCATGCCCCGAACAGCTCGACGGATTCCTTGCCGGGTCTCGTCGCGGCCCGCGACGCCAGCTCGAGCGCCCGCGGGCCCTCCCTCGACTGAACCAGGGTCGCCAGGGGCCACAGCACCGGACGGGAGTTGAGCTCGGGGGCCTGCGCCGTGGCCAGGTCGCACGCTCTCAGAATCTCGTCGGCCGAAGCGCCCGCCGCGGGCAGCAGCCGCAGGCGGACCTCGTGGAGCGGCGCGGGGAGCACCACCCCGCGATCGACGGCGAGGCCGATGAGTGCCACGCCCGCCTGCTGCGCGTCGGCGTCGGGCTTCCGAGCCACCAGCGCCTGGAGAGCGATCCCGGAAATGTCGCGCCCGAGCGTCAGCAGCCGGAGCCGCTGGTCCGGCAGCAGCGCGAGCCCCGGAACCAGTGACGCCTTGACGGCCTCGGCCGCCTCGCGTGTCCTGCCCGCCCGCGCATGCACCTCGGCCAACTCGAGCGCTTCGGTCACCGTGCGTGTACGCCCGCCGAGCCGGCGGAGGGCGAGGGCGTCGGCCTCCTTGGCGTTGCCCAGGTTCTCGCGCAGCACCCGCTCGAGGATGCGCGACACATCCTGACCGGCCCCGCGCTCCAATAGCTGGCGCAGCATGACCTCCGCCTCTTCGGCGCGATCGGACGAGGTCATCAGCGTCGCCCGGGCCGCGGCCAGGAGCGCGTCCAGCGGACGGCGCTCCGACTGCGCCTCGAGCCAGCCAAGACCGTGGCGGACGGCGGCCTGGGCATCGGGCCTGCCCCGAGCCCCCCACGCGGCCGTGAGGATCTCCACCGCCGACTTGTCGCCGGGATAATCGGCGGCGAACTCCTGCCCCTCACGCTCGGCCTGCGCGAACAGCGACCGGCGGACCAGCTCGCGGGCCCGCGCGATCCGCAGGACACGTCCGTCCGTGTGGTCCTGCCGCAGCTCGCGGACAATCCGCCCCTGCTTCGCGGGGTCGGCCTTCGGGCTCCCCGGGGCGTACAACTCAAGAAGCACGCCCAGGGCACGGTCGTCGCCGGGGTCCAGGGCCGCCGCGGCCCGCAGCCAGCGTTCAGTGTCATCGGCACGCCCGGTGATCGCGCCCAGCTGCGCCGCGATCAGCAAGTTCTCGATCCTCTCCTCCGGCTGAGTTGCCGGGCCCTCAAGGAGGGGCGCGAGGACGCCGAGGGCCTCCTCGTGCCGCTGCAGCATCGCGAGGATCAGGGAGACTGATCGTTCAGCCCCCGCGACCTTCGCGGAGCGGCGCAGCGCTTCCAGCGAGGTCTGAGCCTCGGCCGGCCGCCCGGCCGCGATGCCCAATTCCGCCCGCGTCAGCGCGGCCGCTCCCGCGAACCGGCCCTCAATCGGCACGCCGGCGGCCAAGTCTGCCGATGCCGGCACAAACCCTTGCTTGAACCCCACCCATGCCCGGACCAATACAGCTCCGGACCCGGGAGACGCCCGCAGCGCCTCCACGACCGCCTCGGGATCATGGCGCGACCGCACGATCCCCTCGCCCAGCGCCGCGGCCGAGGCCGGCTGTCGTTCCACGCACGCCGCCGCGGCCTCCGCCGCGGTGCGTGGCTCGGCCGCCGTATTGATCAGCGCCGCCGCCGCCTCAAGGTCGCGCGGGTGATCGACGATGTGCGCAGTCAGCAGGCGCAGCGCATCCGCCGGCGCCGCCACCGCGGCGCGGGCCCGAGCCAGGCCGGCCGCACGCGTCGGCGACGAGGTGCCCTGCGATTCCTGCACCCGCGCCAGCGCCTCGGTGACTGCGCGGCGCGTGCCGGGGGCCTCGGCGATGTGCCGGAGCATCCGCAAGTCCTCATCGCTCACCCGCCCGCCGGAGTCGGAAATCCGGCCGACCAGCGCAGCGCCCGCCGCGGCGGGGCGCCCGGTCTTCATCGCCGCGTACACCAGGCGTGGCATCGGGCTCTGGCCGTCCACGGTGGGCAGTTCGGCGGCCTTCTCGTAGGCAGCCAGGGCCGCCCCGGGCTGCCCGAGGCGCATTTCCAGGTCGCCCACGTGGCGCCAGAGGTCGCCCTGGCGGCGGAAGATCGCGCCGTAGTCGGCCATGTACCGGCTGGTCGCGGTGAACGAAGGGGCACGACCGAGCAGCCTCAGGAGCGCATCGCGGGCCGCCATGTCGTACCCGATGGCCGCGAGCACCCGGGCGAACTCGTGCTCGATGACCGGGACCAGCAGGGGGTCGGTCTCGGGCGTCCGGGCCGCCATGGCGCGGGCCAGCCAGCGGGCGGCTGCACCCCCGTCGCCGCGATCGGCGGCGAAACGGCCCAGCAGCTCGAGCACGCGCGGCTCGCGGACGCCCGCGGCCTCGGCTTTTTTCAGCGAGTCGGCCGCCTCGTTCGCCGAGCCCATCTGGAGCTGCGCCTCGGCCAGCTCGCGCCAGGCTTCGCCCGCGCCGGGATCCAAGCGGAGCGCCTCGCGGAGATCGGTCACCGCCTCGGCGGCCTTGCCCTCGAGCACCTTCTGGCGGGCGGTGACGTAGCGGCGCATCGCCTCCCGCTGGGCATCCTCGTCAACGTGAGAAGCGGCGGGGGGGGTGTCCGGCTCGGTCCCGGCCAGCGCCTCGATCGCCCGATCGAGTGGGATGCGGACATTGGGGCCCGTGGCCGGGCGCAGGGCCTTGACGATCTCCGGGGTGAGCCCCGGTGGGGGCGCCAGCTTGGTCGCCTCGGCGACCGGCCGGCGCACCTGGTCGTCGGCCGCGCGTCGAAGTTCGTCGAGTGCCGGTGCCGAGGGCTTCACCGCGGGGCCAGAGCCGGATTCGGCCACCGGCGCCCGCGCACGCTTGGATGAGGCGCACCCGCCCGCGAGGGCCACCAGCGCGGCCGCCGTCATGACCCCCGCCCATGCCCGGAGCATCGCGTGGCCTCCCGCCCGCGTCACGACTTCGCGGCCCGCTTGGGGGGCGGCCTCGAACCTGACCTGGTTTTTTCGGGCTTTTTCGCCGTGGCCGCGCTCGTCTTGGCCGGGGCGCGGTCGTTCATCCAGCGTTCCATCACCAGGAACGCCGGGAGGGCCTCGCCCGCGCGGAACTGCCGCTCGAGCCATCCGGACGCGTCGTGGAGCGAGAGCCCCGGGGGCACCGCGCCCTCCTCCTGGAGGGCCGCGTGGGTTCGTTCATCGAGCGGGAACGCGTGCCCGCCCAGGGCGACCAGGGCCATCCGGGCCGCCACAAATGGGGGCATGCCCTCGAGAGACTCGAGGTACTCGCGGGCCTCGCGCTTGCCGAGGTTGGCCGCCTTGGCGAGCGACACCGCGTGTTCGCGCCGGTACAGCTCGTTCAGCACCGAGCGCAGGCGCGCCGCACGCTCGATCGCGCGCGGGTACCGCTCGCCGATCATCCCGGCGATCTCGTCCGGCAGGCAGACCCGCATCTCGTTGTAGTCGATCACAGCGCTGTGCAGCTTGCGGGCGGCGGCGCAGGCCTTGGAGACCGGGGCCTCCCATGCCAGGAAGCAGAAGACCAGACGCCACAGGAGATGGTCGCCCTCGGGCGCCGCCGGGCAGCCGGCGCAGTCCCCGTCGGCCGTCGCCTCGCCGTGCGCGGACCGCAGCGATTTCAGCAGCGCATGGAGCTTTTTGGCGGGGTCGGGGGCGGTCACTCGTGGTCCTCGTGCGGCTCTGGAGCGTAGGCGTCGCCGGTCCCGGCGTTCTCGGACGAGGCCTTCCGCTCCCGCTCGGCGGTGGCCTTCGCGATGGCGTCGAGCACCCCCGCCTGCTTCTCCAGGCTGCGGTCGAGCTTGAAGGTGAAGTTCGGCACCCGGTGCAGCGAGACCTCATCGCCGACGTCGCGGCGGATGTGGCGTGCCGCGCTGGCCAGCCCGTGGAGGGTCAGCTCCTGCTTGGCGTGGGGCATCACCGAGACCAGCACGGTGGCGGTCTTGAGGTCGGGGGCGACCTGCACCCCGGTGACCGTGATCATGCCCTGGACGCGGGGGTCGGCGAGGCCCTTGTCGATCCGGGCCTGGACGGCCTCGCGAAGGATGGCCGCGAGCTGCTGGGGGCGGCGGTTGTTCATGCGGTGCCGTCCTGCTGCTCGAAGCGCTTGAGCATCTCCTCGGCGAGGGCCGGCTCGTCGATCCCGCCGTGCTCGCCGGTGACGGCGATATCGCCGAAGCTCACGATCTGGCGGGTGCTCGCCCCCAGCTCGGCACCGCCCAGCGCCCGCAGCTTCTCCACGATGTGGTCCAGCATCTCGCCCACCCAGGCTCCATCCCGCCCCACGCAGGCCAGGCCCATGACGGCCGTCGTGCGCGACTCCAGCGCCCCGACCTCGGCCACCGCCGCCATGTGCTCGCGGTGGAGCCGGTCCTTGACCGAGTGGACCACGCGCCGCTTGTCCTTGAGCGACTCGCTCCCGTGCACGATCAGCTCAAACTGGAGAAGCCCGATGACCATTCCGTTGGCCGCGATTACAGCGTCCGCTTCACTTCCACGTTCTTGTAGCACTCCAGCACGTCGCCTTCCTTGATGTCGTCGTAGCCGACGATCTTCATGCCGCACTCCATACCGGCGCGGACGTCCTTGGCGTCGTCCTTGAACCGCTTGAGCTGCTCCAGCTTGCGGTCGTTCTCGATGACCACATCGTTCCGCGTGACCCGGATGAGGGCGTCGCGCTGCACGATGCCGTCGGTGATGTAGCAGCCGGCGATCGACCCGACCTTGGTGACCTTGAACACCTTGCGCACCTCGGCGTGGCCCAGGACCTCCTGGCGCAGCTCGGGGGCGAGCAGGCCCTCGGCGGCCTTCTTCAGGTCGTCGGTGATGTGGTAGATCACCTGATAGTTCCGGATCTCCACGCCCTTCTGCTCGGCCATCTGGCGGGCCTTGCCGGAGGCGATGACGTTGAACCCGATGATGACCGCCTTGGACGCGTCGGCCAGCAGCACGTCGCTCTCGGTAATTCCGCCCACGGCGGCGTGCAGCACCTTGACCTTGACCTCGGTCGTGGTGACCTTCTCGATCTCGCCCTTGAGCACGTCGACCGTGCCCTGCTCGGCCGCCTTGAGCACGACCTTGATTTCCTTCGCGTCGGTCTCGGCGATCTGGCTGAAAAGGCGGTCGAGGGTCGCCTTGGGCTGGGCGAGCTGCGTCTCGCGCTCGCGCATCCGGCGCTGCTCCGCGGCCTCCTGGGCCTTCTTGAGCGAGTCGACCACGTAGAACTTGTCGCCGGCGTCGGGGACCTCGTCGAGGCCCGAGATCTGCACCGGCATCGGCGGAGGGGCTTCCTTGATCTTCTGGCCCCGGTCGTCGGTCATGTCGCGGACCCGCCCGAAGGCGCGCCCCGCCACGATGAAGTCGCCCACCGAGAGCTGCCCGTCCTGGAGCAGGATGTTGGCGACGGCGCCGCGGCCCTCTTCCATCTTGGCCTCGATGACCGTGCCGCGGGCGAAGCCGCCGAAGTCGGCCTTCAGCTCCTTGAGCTGGGCCTGGTAGTCGAGGGTCTCCAGCAGTTCCTTGATGCCCTTGCCGGTCGTGGCGCTGGTGCGCACGACTTCGGTCTCGCCGCCCCATTCGACCGGGTTGAGACCCTGCTCGGCGAGCTGGCCGAGCGTCTTCTGGATGTTGGCCTCGGTCGCCTCGGGACGGTCGATCTTGTTCAGGGCGACGACGATCGGCACGCCCGCCGCCTTGGCGTGGCTGATGCTCTCGACGGTCTGCGGCATCACGCCGCCATCGGCGGGAGACACCACCAGCACCACCACGTCGGTGATGTTGGCGCCACGCGAGCGCATGCTCGTGAACGCCTGGTGGCCGGGCGTATCGATGAACACGATCTGCTTCTTCTCGCCGGCGACCTCGACCTCGGCGCGGAAGGCGCTGGTCCGCTGCGTGATGCCGCCGGCCTCGCCGGCCGCGACGGTCGTGTTGCGGATCTTGTCCAGCAGGCTCGTCTTGCCGTGGTCGACGTGCCCCAGGATCGTGACGACGGCGCCGCGGGGGCGTTCATCCTCGGCCTCGCGCGCCGAGAACTCGGCCGACACGGCCTCCTCGGCCGACTTGGCCTCGACGACCTCGAGGTCGATGTCGTACTCGATCATGATCTCCTGGGCCTTGGCGGGCTCGATCCCCGAGTTGATCGTCGCCATGATGCCCTGGAGGAACAGCTTCTTGACGATGTCGGCGCCCTTGACGCCGGTGACCGCCGACAGGTCCTTGATCGTGAAGGGCGAGGGGATGCGCACCTTGCCGCCGGTCTCGGCGGGGCTCAGCCGCTCGACCGCGGGGCCGCCGACCGATTTCTTCGCGTCCTGGCGACGCTTCTTGAGGAACCCGCCGGCCCGCATCAGGCGCGCTTCTCGCTCGATCAGGTCCTGCTCGCTGAACGCGCCGGCCGGGTTCCCGACCCATTCCGACCCGCTCAGCCCCTTGCGACGCGCCGGGATCCCTCCCGGGCTCTGCTGGACGCCGGCCCCGCCCGGGGTCCGCCGCTTGTTCACCGTCCGGCGCGGGCCGCGGTTCGGATCATCCTCGCCGCCGCCGCCGGCGCTCTGAACGCCCGAGCCGCCTCGGGGCCCACGCGAGGTGGTGATGCCGCTGCCCTCGGGGCGGCGGGCGCGCGGTGCCTGAACGACCTCGGGCGCCTCGACGCGTACGACGCGCGGCCCGGAGAGCTTGACGGGGGTCTGGACCTCAAGCCTGGGCCCTGCCGGCGACACCACCTTGGGGCGGGTCGGCACGTTCATCGGGGCAGGGGGCGCGACCGGGGCCACCTTCCTGGGCGCCGGCGGCGGGGCAACCGTGGCGGCGGGCGCGAGGGCCGGCTCGATCTTCCGCGGCGGGGGCGGCTCGGCGACGGGCTCGCCAACCACCGGCATCTCCGGCATCACCGGAGCGACCGGGGCCGGGGGCGGCGTCGTCTCGACCACGGTCGGTCGGGCGCGTTTGATCTCGGGTTTCGGCTCCTCGGGCGTCGCGATGTCCTCGCCACCCTCGGGCTCGTCGGGGGTCGCCGGGGTCTCGGGCTGGCGGACCGTCTTGCGGGGCGGCTCGGCCACGGCGGTGCCGGTCTCGGCCGCGGGGGGCGCACCCTCGCCGTCGGCGCCCTTCGCTCGGGCCTTGCGCGGCTTGGCCTTGACCTTGTCGAGGTCGACCTTCTCGGCCGTCTCGATCGCCGTCGCGTGCGCGCCGGAGCTGAACCATTCCTTGATCGTCGCCTCCAGGCCCGCCGAAACGACGGACATGTGGGTCTCGATCTTCGGAATCCCCTCGGCGATGCACTTGGCGACGATCGCCTTGCTGTCGATGCCGAGGTCCTTCGCGATGTTGTGCACTCGTCGGCTGGCCACGCGATCTCCTGAAGCTGCTGCTCAGACTGTCGAACGCTCCGCTCCCGATCCTCCGATTTCGATATCCCGATTCAGCCCTGCCCGAGGATGTCCGCCGCCCGCGCCTCCGCCTCGACCGAGGGCTTCGCCGGCTCGGCCGGGGCCGAACCCGCCCCGAGGATCGCCGCGGCCGCGGCCTCGGCGTCCACCGCGCCGCCGCCCGCCGGCATCTCGCCGGCCAGCAGCCTCCGCGCGGCCTCTTCCTCGGCGCGACGCTTCGCTTCCTTCTCCGTCTTTTCCTTCTGTTGCTCTTCGGCGACGATCTTCGCCCTGGCCGCGGCCGTCTCGAGCATCGCCTGGGCGGTTGCCTCGTTCACGCCGAGCTCGTTCTGCAGCACCTCGGCCCCGACCTCTTCGATGTCGAAGACGCTGACCATGCCCAGGGCGCCGAGCTTGTCGACCATCTCCTCGGTGATCCCCTCCACGGTGACCAGGGTCTGGGAGAGGGTGTCGAGGCCCTTGCTGAACTCCTCGGGCGTGAGGATGTCGATGTCCCAGCCGGTGAGGCGGGCGGCGAGGCGCACGTTCTGGCCCCGCTTGCCGATGGCCAGGGACAACTGGTCCTCGCGGACGACGACCGTGGCCCGCCCGAGCTCGAAGCAGAGGCTGATCTCAGCGACCTCGGCCGGCTTCAGCGAGTTCTGGATGAGGATCTGGCTCGACTCGTTCCAGCGGACGATGTCGATCTTCTCGCCGTTGAGTTCGTCGACGATGTTCTTGATGCGGCTGCCGCGGACGCCGACGCAGGCGCCCACCGCGTCGACCTTGCTGTCGATCGAGGCGACGGCCAGCTTGGTGCGGTAGCCGGCCTCGCGGGCCATGGCCTTGATCTCGATGATGCGCTCGGCGACCTCGGGCACCTCGACCTCGAAGAGCCGCTTGATGAAGTCGGGGTGGCCCCGGCTCAGGACGATCTTGACCTGGTTGCCGACGTCGCGGACGTCGAGGATGAGGCAGCGCACACGGTCGCCGGGCTGGAACTGCTCGCCGGGGATCTGCTCGCTGCGGGGCATGAAGGCCTCGGCGCGGTCGATGGTGACGACCAGGGCCCCGCCCTCGTAGCGCTGGGCCGTACCGGTCACGATCTCGCCGATCCGCTTGCTGAACTCGTCGAAGATGGTCGTCCGCTCATCGTCGCGGAACTTCTGGATCATGACCTGCTTGAAGGTCTGGGCCGCGATGCGTCCGAAGGTCTCCGGCGGCATCTCGAGCGGGGCGCCGTGCCGGAGGAGCTGGATGTCGCCGTTGAGGGGGTCGACCGTGCAGGTGAACTCTTCGGTGTCGAGGGTGTTGAAGTACTTGCGCGCGGCCGACACCATCGCGGCTTCCAGATCCTTCAGGAGGTTCTCCTTCGGGATGTTCCGATCGCGCGCGATCGAGTCGATAATCCGCATCATTTCCGGCTTGTTCATCGCCATGAGACCACTCCGAGATGTCTGGTTGTCAGGTTTTCCAACTCGCTCCAAAAACGCACAAGGCCACGCGTGCCCTGCACCTCGTGGCCCCGATCCCGTCCGGTGAATGGGTCACCCGTCACCGCATCCGCACGCTCCCTTCGCCCCCTGCGGGGGTCGGGAACGGTGGACGCGGCTCGGCCCCTCTCCCAAGGGAGCGGGACCGGGACCCCGTCGGCGTCAGCGCCTTACCGAACATGATCGAGAGCCATGAGCATGCAAGGGTTCCGTAATACCGTGGGGATGGTAGTGGAGGGGGTGGGGGGAATCAATCCAAAGGCCAAACAGCAGGGGTCCCGGTACCCTCATCGTTGCAGGTCCCTGCCCTCGATTGGGCCCATGGGGAGGTGTTGACACACACGGGCGCCGGCCGAGCCGGTCATTTGCCGCCCCCCGATTGTGTCCGCCAGCCCCGGATCAACTCGGCGGTCTCCTTCACGATCGGATGTCCCGCCCCGTAGATCCGCTGCTGGAGCTCCATCGCCTTCCGGAGTGATTCCCCCGCCTCGTCGGCCATCCCGGCCGCGAGCTGCGCCTCGCCCAGGTGCGACAGCGACACGGCGTAGTTGCCTGTCTCGCCGTGGAGTGCGTTGGCCTCGACCGCCTTCCGCCGGGCCTCGACCGCGCCCGCCGGATCGCCCTTGGCGAGCAAGATCGCCCCGAGCACATCCTGAGCGATCGCGGCCTTGGACGACCGCCCCGCCCCGTCGCGCTCGAAGACCTCAATGGCCTCCCGCTCGAACCGTGCGGCATCGTCGAGCTTTCCCAGGTTCAACCGGGTGCGGGCGACGTCGAAGAGGGCCGTCGCCAGGGCGGAACGGTCCTCCCCGCGAATCAGCCGCGCCAGGTCCAGGGCCTCGACGCAGAGCGCATCGGCTTCCGTGTCCTGTTCCAGGAGCGTCAGCGTCGTGCCGAGGTACCGCAGGGCCTCGACCAGCTCGACGCTCTGTTCGCCCGGGTTCTCCCGGAAGTACGGGAGGCTGCGCCGGAACTCGCGAGCCGCTTCGGCGAACCTTCCCTGCCCGTACATCGCGATGCCCAGTGTCTGCCTCACCCGCGCCGCCGCTTCGGCGTTGTTCGACAGCGATCCGTCGACGGCGCGCGACGCGCCCTCCAGCACGTCGCGCAGCTTCACCTCGGCCGTGCCCCCGTACCCGGGTTCGGCCATCACCAGCACGCCCCGCATGAACGAACCGATCCGGTCGGCGGTGCCGCGCGCCGTGACTTCGCGGTCGCGCGCAGACACCGCGCTCCGACGCTCGCGCTCGAGCTGTCGCGCCAGGACGCCCGCCCAGATCCCGAAGCCGACGATGGCCGCGAGCAGCGTGGCGGCCGCGGCGGTCGCCGCCGTGTGCCGGCGCGCCAGCGCGAGGGCCGACTGCGCCGCGGAGGCCGGGAGCGCCGACACCGGCTCCCCGGCCACGAACCGTCGAAGGTCCTTCGCCAGCTCACTCATCGTCTGATAGCGGGCGTCCGGGTCCGGCGCGGTCTGCTTGCTCACGATCGCGCGCAGCCGCCGACTGATGATGCGCGCGAGCGGATCGCCCCCATCCCCCCCCTTGCCGCGCACGGGGCGCATCCCAATCAGTGCCTCGGCGAGCACCACGCCCAGCGAATACACGTCCGAGCGCACATCGGCGCTGACCCCGGCCGCCTGCTCGGGCGAGGCATAGGCGGGCGTTCCCGTCGGGACGCCGTCCTCCGGGTCCGCGAGCGACGCGAGGCCGAAGTCGAGCACTTTCGGCCTCGCGGTCCCTTCCTGCGTTGCGACGAGGATGTTCGACGGCTTGAGATCGCGGTGGATGACGCCGCGGCCGTGGGCGTATTGCACCGCGTCGCACACCTCCGCGAACAAAGCCGCGATCTCCCGTGGCCCGCGTTCCTGCGCCCATCGCGTGATCGGCATCCCCTCGACCAGTTCCATCGCCAGGAGGGGCACCCCGCCCACCACGTCGGCGGCGTAGGCGGTCACGATGCCCGGATGGTTCAGCGAGGCGACCGTCTCGATCTCGCGTTCGAAGCGCCGCCGGGCGCGGGGCGAGGCAAAGGCCCCCGCCGACACCCGCTTGAGCGCGATCTCCCGGCGCAGCCCCGGCTGCCGCGCCCGGTACACGACCGCCTGCCCCCCGCGTCCCAGTTCGCCGCTGAGCGTGTACGCACCGATGACACCCATCGGCGCCGGCAGCTCTGCCTCGCGGAGCCGGTCCATCCACGCCTCGTCCGGATGGTCGAAGCCGAATCCCACCAGGTCCTGGTCACCGCTCATCTGGTCCCCGGTCCTCGTCACGCACCTGCTCCGCGATCAGTTCCCGCATCCGATTTCGCACCCGCTGTTTCACCTTGACGACGGCATCGACCGTCATCCCCACCTGCCGGGCCGTTTCCTCCGGGGTGTTCCCGGACAGCAAGAGCTCGAACACCCGCAGGCTCTGCTCGTCGTGCGTGGCGCGGAGCCGTCCGAGGGCGACGCGGCAGTGATGCCGCACCCACTCACGTTCCCACAGGTCATCCACAGGCCCGGCTTGGCCGGAGACCAGATCGGTCTCCTCGATACGGAATAGCACGCCGGTCGGGCCGGCGGGACACACGCCGCGCGATTTCCAACGGGTCACCGCGTTCCGGACCGCGCGCCCCAGGTAATCCCGGAATCGGCCCCGGTCGCGCGAGTACTGGAAGCCCTTGAGCGCACCGGCGAGGCTGAGGAGCACCGCCTGCCGCACGTCCTCGGCGTCGGCCCGCTGCAGGCCGCAGGAGCAGGCGTACCGCAGCATCAGCTCGCCGTAGCGTCGGTCGAACTCCCGCCAGGAGGCCGCGTCGGCGGGGTCTTTCAGGCGCGCCAGCAGGGTCGGGTGCGTGCTCGTCCAGTCCATGACGGTCGATTTTCTCCGCCGCGGTGTCCGGGTTCGGGCCCGTGCGGGCTATCTCCCCCTGGAGCTGGACGCTCCGTGCCCTGTTGGTTCACGGTTCCAGGAGTTCACCATGCCACGCCGTGCCCGCGCCGCGTTCGTTGCCTTGAGCCTGGCCACCGCCTGTGGGCACGCCGAGCCCCCGATGTACACGATCCAGGAGCTCCCCCTGCTCCCATCCCAGCCGCCCGGTTCGACGGGAGACGCGTACCTGCTCAATAACTCGGGTCTCATCGCGGGCATGCACTCCCGTGACTATCTCGGCGGATCGCCCATGGCCGGGGTCGCGTGGAACATGGGTGGCCCGGCGCTCGATCTCACGGCCGCGCACCCCGACGCGTCATGGGTCAACTTCTTCGATCTGAACGACCAGGGCACGATCCTGGCGCAGGTCGTCCTTCCCGGGCAGCCGGCCCAGCCGATCTTTCGCTGGCGTAACGGGACGATCGAGTTCGGCTTCGCGGATGCCCCGCCCGGTATCGCGGGGTCCGGCTTCGTCGGTGTCTACTGCATCAACAACGCCGGCGTGATGGCGGGCGGCTGCTCGATCCTGCCGACCAGCGGTACGCGCTCGATCTCGCGGATCTTCCGGTGGGGAGCAGACGGGCACAACCCCTTGGATCTGGGCAATCTCGGCGGCGACGCCCTGCCGCAGGGCATGAACGACTCGGGCGACATCGTCGGCGCCTCGTATCTTGATGTGAACGGAACGGTCGGCGCTCACCCCTTTGTCTACCGGGCCGGTCTCCAGGCGATGGTCGACCTGAGCGGCTCCTACGTCGATCACGCTCGCGGAGTCGCGTACGCCATCAACAACGGCGGGGCCGTGTGCGGCATCACCCGCGACCCGAACAACGAAACGGTGCCCACCGCCTGGGCCGCGGACGGCACGCGGACTCTTCTCCCGATGAACGGGGGGACGCACGGCTTCGCCGACGACATCAACGAGGCGGGGATCATCGTCGGCTCCGTGGTTGATCTTCCCGTGGCAAACGGGGGCGCGGCCATCTGGGAGCACGGGCAGATTTATGAGATCGCCTCGCGCGTGAGCAATCTCGCCGCGGACGGTTGGGACGTTCTGTATCGGGCCCGTGCGATCAATGACCGGGGCCAGATCGTGGGCTACGGCTCACGCCAGGTCGAGCCGACCCGGTGGGACCTGCGCGGCTTCCTCCTCACTCCCGTGACGGTGTGCCCGGCGAACTGTGACGGCAGCACCGTCACGCCGGTGCTGAACATCGCCGACTTTACCTGCTTCCTGACCAAGTTCGCCGCCGGTTGCGCGGACCCGGCCGCCTGCTACGCGAACTGCGACGGGAGCACCGGCAGCCCGTTCCTCAATGTCGCCGACTTCACGTGCTTCCTGGGGCGCTTTGCGCAGGGCTGCGAGTAGGCGTTTTGTGAAGACCGCGCTAAGACGGCGGGTCGCGGGGCGCGTGCCTCTTTTGTTCCGCGCACGCGTCCGTATGATCGGCGCGGGAGGCACCAACTCATGTCCATGCCATTCGATCGCGTCGAGTCCCTCGCCGCGCAGCTCAAAGAGTTCACCCGGACCATCAAGGACCAGCGCAAGCAGATGTCCGACGCGGTGGAGGCCGCGGAGAAGCTCCGCAAGGAGCTCAAGCGGATCCGCCAGTCCAACGGCAAGGCCCCCAAGGGCAAGAAGGCGGCCGGTCGCGGGGCCGACGCGGCCGAGCCGGCTCACTCCGCCTGATCGCGGTAGCAAGCGCAAAGAAAGAGCGTGCCCGCGGCCGTCCGCGGACACGCCGTGTGATGCGCCCTTATCGGGGGTCCCCTCCCTTGACCCCTTTACGGGCAGCCGGCGGCGAACTTGGTCAGGAAGCAGCCGAAGTCGGCGACGTTCAGGACCGGCTGAGACACGCTCCCGTCGCAGTTGGCCGAGTTGTCGCCGGATGCGAACTTGCCGAGGAAGCAGGTGAAGTCGGCGACGTTCAGCACCGGGGCGCTCCCGCTGTTATCGCAGTTGGCGAAGCACGAGCCGCTGGATGAGCACTCGCGCCCGGTCTGCTGCAGGCAGTTGAAGAGGCGGATGAACTCGTCCTCGGCGCCGGGGACCTCGGTGACCTCGAGGAAGGCATCGGGGGCGATCGCGCCGTCGCGGGGATCCTCGATCACCGGGCAGAAGAACCAGCGGAAGCCGCCGGAGCCGTCCGCCGGGGGGACCTGGATCGTGACGAATCCCTTGGACTTGAGAGAGTCGACCTCGCTGACGGTGCGGATGAGCGGCGTGCCGTCCAGGTCGCGACCGTTCCGCGCGGCGATCTCGTTGAGGGCCTGCCGACCGGCCGGGGTACCCGTCGCGGCGGGCGTGTACTTGACGATGTTGATCTGCCAGATGCCCAGCGGATCGTTGCTGAAGTAGCCGTTGCGGAGATCGGCGATGAGGTCCTGCCGCTTGGGGAAGACGGCGAACTGCGGGTTGGCGGCCTTGGGGAACTCGTAGACCTTGTACTGGTCGGCGATCTGACGTGCCTCCTGGCCCGCGGCGTTGTTGGTGAAACTGGCCGCGGACGGCAGGCCGGTGACGGAGAAGAAGATCGGGTGGCCGGAGTGGTCGTAGGCCGCGTTGGCCTGGAGCATGCGGACGTTGTTGAAGTTCGGCCCGTTCTCGCGGTTGTCGATGATCGAGCCGGGCGGGTTGCCGGTGGGGCGGCCGACCAGGGTCGCCGGGTTGATCCCGTTGGCGAGGTAGAAGGCGTCGCTGAAATCGAACGGCGGGAGGTGGTCGTCGGCCATCACCGGGGCCGCGGCCATCAGGGCCGCCACACACGCCGCGCTGCGAACGAATGACATCATGTCGGGTCTCCTTGGGTTCATCGCACCACGGCTGGTGGCGCGGCGTCCAGGCTTCCATGCGACGGAGGGTGGTGTGGGCTGGCAGGATTTGAGGCAAGGGGTGAAAAGGGTTGGACACACCCACCATCACCCGGCGATCCGACGCATTCGCCGGGTTGGTGACTAGGAAATGCTGTCGGTCCGCATCTTCGCCCCGGCGCTGCGGAGCTGCTCGAGCTGCCGCCGCCCGATCTTCGTCCGTAGCGTGACCTCGCCATCCTCGTAGTGCCGCTCGAGCACCTGGGAACGGTTCTCGATCGTGTGGATCGTCTTGCTGTCGGAGAGTGGGACCGTGATCCGAAGCTCCTGGATCTCGCCGCGGGCGGCGTCGCGGACGCGGTCGCGGAGCGCGGCCTGGCCGGGGTGGTTGGGGTCGCGACCGCTGAGGGGGATCGCGCCGGGGGCGCGCTGCTGCCAGACCAGCACGTCGCGGTTGTCGCGGAGCAGATCGACCTTGTTCAGGAGGACCGTGATCTCGGGGCGGGACCAGCTCTGGCCCTCGCGACGCTCGAGGGCCTCGACCTCCTCGAACAGGCTGTCGAGGGTCGAGATCACGGTGTCGTACTGGAGCTGGGCCGCGGCGTCGCTGACGTCGAGGACGATCAGGAGCAGGTCGGCGTGCGTCGCCTCTTCGAGGGTGGCCCGGAAGCTGGCGATCAGGTTGTGAGGGAGGTCGCGCACGAAGCCGACGGTGTCGGAGAGCATGACGTTGAGCCCGCCGCCGAGGTCCCACTGGCGGGTGCGGCTGATGAGCGTCGCGAAGACGCGGTCGTCGGCGTAGGCGCCGCCCGCGGTCAGGGCGTTGAAGAGCGTGCTCTTGCCGGCGTTGGTGTAGCCGACGATGCCGACGGTGAAGAAGTCGACCTTGCGGTCGCGGACCTCGCGGCGTTTGCGGGCCTGGATCACCTTCAGATCGCGCTCGAGGTCGACGCGTTTTTTCTGGGCGAGCCGGCGGTCGATCTCGAGCTGCTGCTCGCCGGGGCCGCGGGTGCCGATGCCGCCGATGCCGCCGCGGCCCACGATGCGCTCGAGGTGGTCCCACATGGCCTTGAGGCGCGGGTAGGTGTATTCGAGCTGGGCGAGCTCGACCTGCAGCTTGGCCTCGTGGCTGGTGGCGCGGCTGGCGAAGATGTCGAGGATCAGCTCGGAGCGGTCGATCACCTTGCGCCCGGTGATCTCCTCGATATTGGCGATCTGCTTCGGCGCGAGCCCATGGTCGAAGATGATGGTGGTGGCGTCGAGGGCCTCGCAGAGACGCTTGAGCTCCTCGACCTTGCCCGAGCCCATCTTTCCAGCACATTGGGATCCTAAGCTTAGAATTCCACGTGGACAAGTTGTCG
>JADMIO011609032.1_pt1 | contig 72618 bp, 55 predicted proteins | sample 8958161 | NCBI WGS metagenome assembly JADMIO01 (sample SAMN16585339, study PRJNA669376) | soil metagenome | isolation source: Crop rotation soil | place: USA: Cullars Rotation, Alabama | collected 2011 | reverse complement strand
CCGCGACTTCAAGTCACGTGAATTCCAAGCTTCGGATCCCACTGTGCTGGAAAGAACTTACATAACCGTCGTAATTCAAGCTCTTGATTGTCGCTAGTGTTTCCGCAAATGAAACCTTGCCTGTTCCCGCCAACACAGGCAGCCAGTGTTCTGAATCGGAGACCGGGCGCGCATCTCTCAGATGAATGTGACTTAAGTATGGCCAAACAGTATTGCCAGCTTCTTCGATCGAGTCTCCAGCCGATAAGGAATTCGCCACATCCCAGATCAGTGTCACCTGCGGATGATTCACGAGCCTGACAATCTCAACCGCGTTTTCGACCCGCGCAAAATCGCCATGGGTCTCGAGCGCAACATCGACTTCAAATGGTAATCGTCCAGCCACGCGCAGCAGCGATTCGACAATGTAATCTCGTGTTTCCTCTCGGCGGCATCCAGGTTGAATCTTGTCTGGAAACACTCGAATTAGGGGCACGCCCAAATCAGCGGCGAGTTCAGCGTGCGCAATAGCCGAATCGATCTGCGCACTTCGCTCTCGCTGATCGGATGAATGAAAATTGCACGAAGTGTCAACACAACAAATTTCGACGTTTCGATCTGAGATCAGCGCTCGCGTAGCGTTCAACTGATTATTCGTAAATTCAGGTCGAGCCAATAAATCAAGACTGCCTCCAACCGCTCTCAACTCGACACCGTCGTATCCCAGCCGTTCAGCAGTTTCGACGATCTGATCCAGCTGCCAATTTGGACAACCCAATGTCGAGAATGCGAGTTTCATTATTCTTTGAAGGGTCTCGTGGCTGGGACCACAGCTTTATCCACAGATTACGCAGATTGCACAGATTTCTTTGAGAGAAAACATAGTGATTAAAAATTCACAAAAGACATCTCCGTAATCTGCGTAATCTGCGGATAAAGATTCTTCCTGCGGTCCCAGCACCGAGACTCCTATATAAATAAGGACACGCTCTACGGCGTGTACTCGTATGCGCCTATGTCAATCGCCCCAAAGACGGGCCGCGCCTGCGCAGTTCCAACCGCATAAGCAGTGTGGAGCGGCGGCAAAAAGGCAGGCGGAAATAGCGGGCTAATAAATGGATGGCCCGGGGGACTCGCCGGAGCACCGTTTCCCGCATTAACCAATGGACTGGTCGCGATCGGACGAACGTCGTAAGTGTTGATATCCGTAAATCCAGGACTCGCTCCCAACACCGTTCCCGTCCAGGCGGTTGGAATCAGCGCAGAACCAGTCGTTACCCAGTTGTTAGTTCCTGTGCTGACTCGTCCTGCAACCCACTTAACACGAGTTTCCAAAACAACCTTGTCGATCGCTGCACCACCTACGCGGAAGAACACATTGTTGTGCATCTCGAGGCTTTCGATGCCGTCGAAGATCTCCACGCCCGGACTTGTTTGACCCTGTCGCAGGATGAACGTGTTATTGACGAACCTGTAGCGACCATCAGTGTCACCAGTTCCATCGCCACCTACCCGGGCCATGCGAGTGCCTTGAGTTGGGATGTGCTGAAAGACATTGCCAACGACATCAGAATCCTCGCGCGCCGTGTCATGACTGACCTTCTTGTTCCCGTGCGGATCGGGACCGATCAACTCTATCTCGCCATAAAAACCGCCCGAGACCCAGTTGTAATAAATCTCATTACGCTCAGCGCGACTCTTAATGTTGTTACCACCATTTTGATCGTGCAGATAACAGTACTGCATTCGGAAAACTGAACCAGGATGGGCAAACTCGTCCGTCGCCATGTAGACCGGATGTTGTCCTGTGCCATTTCCACAGTGATAAACCTCAACGTACTCCATCAGGAGCGTTCCTGAATCCGTATCAGCGCCGAGTATTCCGTGAGCCGGACAATCATGGACAACACAATCCCGCAAAGTGATGTCATGAGCATGGTGATAGATTCCTCGAAAGCTCCCACCGGTCACATCGAAACCCTGGAAGACATAGTGATCAGACAAGCGGAACTCGACAGTATTGGTGCCGCCTGAGATTACCGGTCGCAATCCGTTAACGCGGATGCCTGTGATTGTGATCTTGTTTACGTCCGTACCGGGTCGGGTAAATATCAAATCGCCTGGATACGTCGCGTTTCCATCGACTTGAACAACGTCGCCGGGGTTGAGTAGCGGTGCAACATCCTGCAACTTCGTAAACGTGCGCGTCGGACCCACTTGATAAGTGACGGAATATGCGCTGCTGCAACAAACCATCACCAGGACTAGTGTGACAATGAGGTATTTCATAGATTCTCCTTTGTTCGCGAGGTCTAAGCCGCTTTCCCTGACGATTCTGTTCGATCGGAGATCAACGATGCGAAGAACATCGCCGCTATCTAGTACTCTGCTTCGCGATCGCTTGGGCGAGTTTGTAGCGAGCACGTTCGTAGTCATTTCCAGTTTCGGAAAAACCTACCGCTGGACCTGAGTCGGAAAAAACACGGGGGACCACTGATTGGAGAACTTCGTCTACTAAAGAATCGAGTTTCAGTTTGCGGGCGAGGGTAAGATACTGATGGTCCTGCAAACCACGCCGCAGGTTTGCAAGTTGGATAGTTGAGATCGGTCCACGTATTCCTCGATCCTGATCCGGGTGAAGCTTGTCCTCACCGGGATACATGAGAACGCCGTCGCCGTTGATGTAACCCTGATCGTCAATCGGCTTGTTCGGCTGGCCGCGGTTGTCGAATGTAATTGGATTGGCCCAAACATTCTGCTTTCTCTCACCGACCTTTTGTCGATTGTGTCGCCAGTGGACACCATGCCAGAAGAAATAATTGTCAACGCCGTGCTTAAAGCACGCCCAGATTGTTGCTCGTGCATCGGTGGCTGGTGAGTCAATCACGATCGCGCCGGCCGCCGGTCGGCCACCGTTGTAGATCCAGTATTTTCGTCCCCGCGCCCGTTCTTCTTCTGCACGTTTAATGTCGTAACCAAGTGGACCGGTGTCCCAGATATCAATTGAGCCATCGAGCTCCTTGACGTAGTGTTTTGTCACGAATGTACGAAGTGCTTTGCCGGGTCCTGGATTCGAATGAATGTTGTCGGCTAGTTGTCGGATGTAGTTAAACTGCGAACGATTTGGTTCATCGGGCAGGTAGAGAAACGTAGTGGCATTTGGAAAATTCTTACTCAGAAACGAAATCCACGCATCAGCTTCTCGCCACGCAGCGGCACGATCGTCGAAAGCTTTGCCGGGACCGTAGAAAGTACGTGGGATAATCTCGTTGCCCAAATTTTGACCTGGTCCTTCATAGCCTTTTGATTGAGAAAAGTCGGTGCCGTCAAAGCGCGCATGCGCTGCTTGCGCTGTGGCTTCGTCGTATGCGTGCACAAGTTCAATGCGTTGGCGGTGCGCAAAGCGATGATACTCAGCATCGAGGTCGCTGCCTTGATAGAGCCTGGGCTGCAGACTCTCGTAATAGATCATCGCCTGCATGCTGTTTTGGTCGGGAAAAGTAAAGTCGAAGAGTTCTAATTCAATCGGAATGGATCGCTTCTGACCGTCAGCTGTTACCGTTATAGAGCCGTTGTAGATACCGGCAGGAAGATTCTTAGCTGTGTAGACCTCTATCCAAATCGCTTGATTTAGATCGCCGGCTATCTTTAGCGGCAATCCTCCTCGTTCGGGCCGGGCATTCTCAGGAACCAACTGAACGGGTTTCCAACCTGTGGGATCTTTGGGAGCAGCAGGTGAACCTTGTTGGTAGACCCACTCGGCACGTGAGGGCAACTCCACGTTCATGTAATTCACTGAGAATATCTGAATTGGACGTCCGACGTAGTTTGTCGGATCGATCGTTGGAGCGGAATAGCTAATCTTCTCTTTCCCATCTTTGTGCACTAACTGAGGAAGTGTGACACTCAAGCGGTTAACGCCATCTTTGTCGGTCTCGATGATTAGTTGAAAAGCAATGATCTCGTTGCGCGCTCCGAAGATTTTTACTTTGCCACCATCCCAGGCGGAGTTCGTTTGCTTGTTTGGATTGTTTAGATCATCACGCTCGACTTTTTCGCCATCGTTGACGGCCCAGATGTGACGAACCGAAGCGGATGTATTGGCGACGAAGCAGAAGCAACAAAACGTTACGAGTGCCGCGCGATCCAGAATGCGAAGACGCTGTAATAATCTCGACAACCGGAGCTTCATTATCGTTCCTAACTAATTGTCCTTCTCTGCGCCTCCTCTGCGTTCTCTGCGTCTCTGCGGTTGAAAATGTCAGAACCCGGATCTTTACCGCAGAGGCGCAGAGAACGCAGAGGAAACGCAGCGAGTTTTAAGAAAGTCATTTCTCAATTACCGATACAGGCTCAACCGCAACTGCTCGAGATCGAGTCTCGTCCGACTCAGTCGGAACTCGTCCCGCAGCAATGAACGCAAGCCCGACGAGCGTCGTCACAACGGCATAGATTCCAATAATCAATCGATCTCGTCCGGGTGCGCTCGCAATCACCAGAAGGAAACATGCCAACCCCATTCCCGTTGTGACCTTTCCTACCAGACCAAGTTGACCTCGACCTGAAACTCCAGCTGCTCCCAACTCAGTTGCCGTATCGACCGGAGTTCTCAATTTCGCGAAGAACGCATCGACTTTCTGCGCAAACTCCCCGCTCGGCTTCAGTAAAAGCACCGGAGTAAAGAAAGCTATAGTCGTCGTGATCGCGGGAATACCAATCAGATACGTCTCGTTGAGTCCCATACCTCGGTAACGATTCAAGTAAAAATTAACGAACAGCGAAGTAATGGCACCGATCACGTAAGCGAACACGGCCGACCACCACGGTCCACCTCTCGCAAGAAAACCGTAGAGGAGTGGAAGACCCAACGGAATAAGAAACATCGACTCGAGAATAAACAACAGAGTGAAGATCCCCGTCGCACCTTGCGCAAACAGCAGTGCCACACAAATCATCACCAAACCGACGCCGAGCGAAGTGATACGGCTAGCTGTCAGCATGTGACGATCTGATGCATCTCGTCGTAGATACCCTTGATAAAGATCCTTCGCGAAAATGCCCGTGATGATGTGATTGTGGGCGGATAACGAAGCCATAGACGACGCCAGCATCGCAGCCAGGAGCACACCGATCATTCCCGGTGGTAAGACTCGCAAGCCCATCGCGATGTATGCAGCTTCGGAAGGTTGTTTGAGTCCGTTCGCAGCAGTCCCAAGATCCGGAATCGCGACACGTGCGATTAATGGCGGAAGATAAAAAATGACACTTCCGATGGTAAAAAGGATCATGCAAAGCACTGCGATCCGCTTTGCAGATTGTTCCGTGTCAGCGCAAAAGTAACGTTGCGCATTCCCGAAGTTGTTATAGCCAGTGGTCTGGGAAATCGTATAGACGATCAGAAACAACCAGCCGTATTCACCTGTGAATGGGTTGAAGTATCCATGAGGTGCATGAGCGACGAAGTTACTGAGCCCGCCAACGTTCGCCACGGAAAGGACCATCAAGACACAAGCAATCGGGAACAGAAACATGAATTGAAACATGTCCGTAAAACAAACTGCCCAGTATCCACCGAGCACCGTGTAACCCAACACAACCAAACCACAAATGATGACGAGATATTCGACTGGAATGCCCAGGGCGATCGACATGAAGCTCGACAACGCAAAGAGGCGCACCGATCCAAACATTAACTGACTTGGGCCAGTCAGCCACGAGAACGTCTTGTGCGTTCCTTCTCCAAACCGACTACGGATGTACTCAACAACTGTCGTTACTCGTGATCGTCGCCACGCCTGAGCAAAAACGATGTAGCCAAAAAAGAAGGCCGGAACCGCGAGCGCCATGAGGAAGACACCGATCACTCCCTGTCGATAGGCGAATCCGGCGCCGCCGGTGAATGTCCAGACCGAGAAACCGGACATGAACGATGCCATTCCGGCTACCCACCACTCGACACGATTCCCACCTTTTAGAAAGTCAGCACCAACGCGCATGAACCTCATGAAGTAGGCGCCGATACCGGCCATCAATAAGAGGTAACAGACAAGCACCACGTAATCGATTACGTGAACTGAACTGTGCATGCTGTTCTCCTTTACAAAGGTTTTCTCTGCGTTACCTCTGCGTTCTCTGTGTCTCTGCAGTGATCTAAAGTTGAAGTTCCAAAATCACCGCAGAGACGCAGAGAACGCAGAGGTTGCGCAGAGAGAAGTCAAATCAGGGAACTAAAAGCTCCGCCGCCACTGTGTCGATGAACAAGTGCGCGTCGGGATGTGTGCGCAGGATTGACGCCGGACACGTAGTGCTGACCGGGCCTTCCACCGTATTCTTGATCGCCTGCCGCTTCGCCGGTCCCGGTGCAATCGCAAATAATTTTGGTCGTGCCATTAGAGTAGGAATCGTCAACGACAACGCATTGCGAGGCACTTGGTCCAATGTAGCAAACGCGCCGTCGTTCACTTGCTGGTTTCGGCAAACTTCATCCAGCTCGACTACTTTCACTGCTTTCGGATCGTTGAAGTCGCAGAACGGCGGATCGATGAACGCAAGGTGTCCGTTTTCCCCGATTCCCAGCACTGCGAAATCAGGTGGATTGTCCTTGAGCAGTTGCGCATAGCGATCCGCTTCGGCAGAACCGTCCGCTGCATCGCCACGCAAGCCGTGGAATTCGCCCAACGGCACCTTGTTCACCAGGCGATCGATTAGGAACCGGCGAAATGATTGCGGTGCGTGTTCATCCATGCCCAGGTATTCATCCAAATGAAACCCTGCAACGCGCGACCAATCGATGTCCGGCGCATCCGCTAAGCTGGCAAGAAAATCGTTTTGTGAAGGCGCGGAAGCGAGTATTACGTTTGCTCTGCCGCGTTCCTGGATCGCGCGTCGGATCTCCGAAGCGATGACGGCTGCAGCTGCGTTGCCCATCTTGGGACGTGATTCATAGATATAGACATTCAGTTTGTCCGCGCGAAAATTTTGTTGAAGTCCGTCTTGCACCGTAGCCGTTGATTCCATATTCCTCCTAACAATTCTTCTCTGCGCATCCTCTGCGTTCTCTGCGTCTTTGCGGTGAAAACAATTCTGGCGCTCTGAAAACCGCAGAGACGCAGAGAACGCAGAGGTTGCGCAGAGAAAGCGTTAACCGATCTCAGGACCGGCGATTGCGACCACGAGCGGTGACGTTTTCTTCATTGCGGCACCCGCACTCATCCGAATCAGGTCCCGCTCTTTCACAAATCCACGATCGGACAAAAGGCTAGTTCCGACAGGACATTCGCGATTGAAATCGATGTAGATCTTGCCGCTCAGTCGCCCCAACATCTCATCGATCAAACTTTCCACCTGTGCGGGTTCGGTCGTCACAATCGGACCAAGATAGTTCGCCTTTGTCCCCCGTCTTGCCAACGCGTAACCACTCAGCTTGCCAGCGACAGAGTGTTTCACAGCTGGCGCAACCGTCGCTTCGTCCATCAACGTTTGAATCAAGCTCGAACGATCCGAATCGAAAGCTCGACGATCCAGATCAAGTAACTCACGCTGCACGCCAGCATTCATGGTGACCTTGGTCAACTCGAAACCACGTCGATCGATTGACGGCGATTTAATAATTCCGCTCCATCGTTCAACCAACGACTCCGCCTCGAAACCAAATCGCTCGTAAACTGGCTTACCTTGTGCCGTCGCATCCAGTTTCACGGTCGCGACTTTGCCTCTTAAATAGTCAAGCGCAGTTTCCATTAGTCTCGTGGCGATTCCCTGTCGGCGACTGCGGGGATCGACCAACACCATTCCGACCCATGCAAGTTGGTCCTTATAAGTAGTAGTTGTAATAGTTCCCACCAGCTCATGATTATTAATCGCCGCAAAACAACCAGCCGGCTCGAGCCTGATTAGTCGACGCCAATCGTCTTCTGTTTGATTCCATCCCGCTGCTTCCTTGAGTTTCATCGCGGCAGGAATATCTGATTCAAACAACAACCGGATTTCAATGTCCTGTACCGGCTGCATTCCTTAACTCAAAGCCGATACGTGTTCTGCCAACACGTTATTCGACGGCTCCATACAAAATTCAGCCATCTGCTTGATGTTCCAATCAACGGACCAATTAAAAGCACGACGAAGATGTAACAGCCACGCGAGGAGTCCTTCTTCAGGATGGAAACACAACTCAAGCAGCGCCCGAGCAGTCTTCCCACCGGTCTTCATCGTGTATTCGCCACTAGGCAACTGAAAATAGGTATGCATCTGAAAACTACTTGCTCCGCACAAGAGGTATTCAGCTGCGATTCGTCCGGATGCGATATTTCCCGTGGCACTGATCGGGAGCTTGCAAACAGGAATCGCGCCTTGTCTTTCCAGCAAACGCATCCGACGCAGAACAACCAGATTGCGAGCATTCAAATCAGGGCCACCATAGGCAATACCTCGTACCCCATCGAATTCTCGATTCGGATCAAAAAGTCGATTCGCATATACAAGAAAATCCGGAATATCACTGCCTGAACAGTTTTCATTTACCGCGCGGAGCATCTCGAGCTGAAAATCGTCATCAAGAATCGCATTGAAGATTTTCAAACCAATGTTCACCGGTGATGGCGCAGCAGCTTGTCTAATCAACGAAGTAACGCGCGTTAACCATTCAATAATCATCTCCGCCTGTGCGGCACGATCCGATCCGGCAAGCGTAGGACTGAAGTCCTTTTCAATCGGCATTGCCTCGTTTGAATAATGGCGATGCCAGACCTCCATCAGACGCTTTGTTGTGTACTCATATTCGCCGACTTTCCATTCACCCTCACCGGCGCGCGGCAAGTGATATTTACAAGAAGGCACTACAAGAACCGAGGCAGGTACCGCCACCGAAAGCGCCTCATCGAAAAACTTCAAATACTCATCGAACGTGTCGTACCAGCCTCGACCTTTCCAGGAGACGGTCCAACCTTGCGTGCCATCGTTTCCAATAATGCGCTCAACAACCATTCGCGTTTCTTCAATAGCCCACTCGCTCATGGACTGCGCGCCCGAGGCATCTTCAGCGATGATCGACTTGAGTACGACAAAACCAAGTCCGTCTTCGCAATCTCGCCGCACTTGCGAAGTGTTCAGAGAAAGTTGACCAGATCCTTTGCCAAAGGGGTTCTTAATCGGATGATTGCCGTACTCGCTACCCAGATCGATTTGATACTGTTCCTTAACGTAACTCTCCAGAGATTCGGGTAGCCCGTTTTGAAAGCGCGCGTAATCACGCCGCAACGCCGTTTGGCTTGCCGCATCAATTTCAGGACGATCTTTTAGAAGCGAGTACATAATTCAGTACGACAGGCTGTTAGCCTGTCGGCGTCGAATTCGGACCCATCACGACAGGCTGACAGCCTGTCGTACTTTTAGCGTGCTCAGCACTCGTGCAATGTTCTCGAGCTCACCTGGATTCAATCGAGGTCCCCACGGATCATATGTCGCGTCTGCCGGAATGATTCCGAGTTTCGAGAGCGCAAAGAGAATTCTTCCGATGTAACCTTCCATGGGCTGGACAAACAAAACCTCTGCGAGTTTGTCGACCACATCAGATAATTCGAGGAAACGGTCTGCATGTCCCTCTGCATGTGCAGTGATCAGCTCCGCTTGCAGTTCGGAACAAACTGCCCCCATTCCGATTAGCGCGGCATTGGCACCTCGCAGCAAGCTGTAGCCAAGGAAGCGATCTTCACCAGTAATCAGCAGTGTCTCTGGAAAATGAAACTGGATGTGGCGCGACACATCTTGATAGGTCATCACACTATCGAGTGTCGCCATCTTTATTCCAACCACGTTTGGCAGAGATAACAGCTCATCAACCACATCAAAGTTGTAAGAGATGCCGCCAGCCGCTTCATATAAGTAGAACAGCACCAAAGGGACGCCTAATTCTGCGAGGCGTGCGTGGTGCTCAATGATCAGCGCGGATCGAGCTGAAGTTTCCTTCAACCACGAAGGAGGGTAGACGAGTAATGCGTCAGCACCCGATGCCACGGCCCTTAAAGCCATCTCCAGCGTTTCGCTAGTTGCTTGTTCCTCGTTCCGACTCCCAACACCGGCAATCAATAGTTTGTTTGAAAGAGATTCACGCCAGTCTTCAATAACCTGGCGCGCAACTTCTTCACCCAGGTGCAGGCCTCTTCCGGTATGAGCCCAAACAGCAACGCCTGCGATCGGCTGCGATCGCATGTAATCGACGTAGGACTTATGCGCGCGCTCATGGAACCGATCGTCGCGATCGAAAGTGACTGGAACAGCCGGAACCAGCCCGCCCGTGAGCATTGCCTTCAATCGATCTGAGGTGGTTTTCCCTTGAGACATGTTGCTGTATCAACCCATGTGTGGAACCGAGAGCAGACTATTTTGAATTAGCGTAAGGGCGCCTTTAAGACTCGGACGAACCTCGAACGCCGATGGCCTGATGGCAACGCCATGAGATCGCGGAGCCAGCAAATTACGTTTGGTTTGCTCAACTATAATAGGCTCGATCACTCCCCACACTTTTGTGATTTCGCCTCCGATCACAATAACCTCCGGATCGAGCCCGTTGATCAGCCCAGTGATTCCGATACCAAGGTAGCGGGCTGTTTCACGTACTGCCTCAGTCGCCGCGGGATCTCCTCCATCCACTAACTCAATCAACTTGCGCATCGTCGAAACACGTTTTCCATTGCTGCTGCGCAATTCTGCGTAACGCTTCAACGTTGCCTTGTCCGACGCGTAAAGATCCCAACATCCGCGCTGACCACATCTACATTCGCTGCCGCTCAGATCAATCGGAATGTGGCCAAACTGTCCGGCGGTGTTGTTCCCGCCTCTATAAAGGCCACCATCAATCACCACCCCACACGCCAAGCCTGTACTCACACCCACGTACAGAAGATTTCGCACGTGAGCGTATTGCGCTTTGCCATGCCAGATTTCAGCAAGCGCAGAACAACGAGCGGAGTTGTCGATGATGACGGGAAGGCCGGTAGATTTTTCCAGTAATTGAACGACTGGAACGTCGCGCCACGGCAGGACCACTGAGATCAGAAACTTGCCGCGGTGGTTATCGACCAGTCCTGGCAGGCTTACGCCAATCCCAGGGAATTCGATGAACGAATCGTGTTTCGCGCGAAGCTTTCGAATCTCCTTACCGAGTTTATTTAAAAAAGAAGCCGCATCCGATCCAGTCTCGTAACTAACGCGAGCAACAATCCGGTTGTTGAAATCACTAAGGGCCAGAATAGTTTCATCAGCCCGAATATCGACGCCGAACAGTCCAAATCTTCTACTGTTGAGACGAAGCGGAGTCGGCGGTTTACCTCCAATAGGAGTCGTTCTTCCAAACCCCTCTTCGATGATGCAGGAGTCCTTCAGCAGTTCGCCGGTGATGGTTGAAATGGTCGCCTTGTTAAGGCCGCTGATTTTTGCGATTTCAGCGCGTGAGATTGGTTGTCGATCAGAAACGATGCTAAGCAGTATCCGGCGATTGACCAACCTGAGCATGTCGTGACCGGCGGCCTTAACGTCGGCTAGATTTGGTTTGCGTGTGAAGCTATGTCGCGGACGGGAGACCATTATGATTCCAAACTCGGTCAATGACCTCAGGCTTTCGCATCGGGCTACGTGTCGCTGTAGAACAAAGGCAGACCTCAACTCAGTCTGCCTTCGTTCATTCATGAGGTAACTAAAACGTCAGCCGCAACTTCAACCGCACAGAGCGGCGATTGTCGATTCCCTCCTGCGAAAAGCTATTGTTTTGTCGGCCGAAGTCCGGATTTGGAAAAACATTCTCCGGCGAGATTACCGGGTGTCCCGTCGCATCGAGACCTACAAGGAAATCGCCAAGATTTGCAAACTCGACATCCAAAGGCGAAAGCAGCGGGTGGTTGAAGATGTTATTGAAATCAACTCCGACCTCCAGTCTGGTCTGTTCATTGAAAGAAAAGAACTTCTTGAAGCCCATATTGACACCCCAGGTGCCTGGTCCAAGCAGCGAGTTTCGTTTCGCAACCTTCGGATTATCAAAGACATCTGCACCAGCCGGCGGCGGTGCAAAAGCGGTTGGATTCCAGATCTGATCCTCACTTATCCCAGAATAAGGATCTCCCGTGATAAGTGGCCTGAATGTCGGTCCGCTAAAATCTCCAACAGCATCAACGAAACCGCTGGCGATGTTTCCTGGGAACACAGGGCTGCAGTTGTCGCAGATCCAGAATGGGGTAAATCCAGTTCCGCTCTTAGCGAACATATTCCAGGATATTTGGAACCCGCCGATCAAAGCATCTTCCAATTTCGATATCGACCTTCCGTATGCGCGACCACGACCAAACGGGATGTCATAGACGCCGTATGAGACAAGCCGGTGCCGTGAGACGAACGAGTCACGAGACAAGTCTGTATTCGTATTAAATTGGTTATAGAGCGCGCCTCCAAGGCTCGAGTTACCGACATCGACTCCGCTCGATTTTTGGTCGAGCAGCGTGTAGGAAATGTTGAACATGAATCCACGCGCAAATCTGCGGTTCAGTTCAACTTGAAACGCATGGGAGTGTCCCTTACCGGTGTTTCCGTACGTAGCAAGAAAATCTCCCAAACCATCTGGAAATGGTCGGCGCGCCTCATCCGTTGGCGATTCAACACAATCACCCGCGTCTATTGGATCGCAAGGATCCCCATCCTCGTTCGTGATGCCAAAAGGAGTATTGTTCGGTTTTAACTCATTCAAGTCGAAACCGGCTATAAGCCCATGCGCTCGGCTGCCGACATAAGACACGCGAATTCCTGTGTTTGGCATGAATTCGTTTTCATAGGTAACGTTGTATTGCTCGAAGCGCGGATCCTGAATGTTGAAAGGGATGGCGTTCGCAGCGATGCCCTGGACACTAACGGTACCACCCGAGAAAGGAGTGATGCCCCGCGGATTGATTCCTCCCGGCAATCCCAATGTATTTCGTTTGGTAATTCGCTGGTTGAAGGTATTGGTCGCAATCGCATCACGCATTCCCTGAGCGGCAGATGTTGGATAGAAAATGCCGTAGCCTCCTCGAAGCACCGAGTTCTGCGTAAGGCGCCACGCACCACCGAGGCGAGGCGCGAAATTGTTTTTATCCGTATTAATTAGTCCTCGACCGACACCGGCCTGGTCTGCGGTAACCACACCATAGGTCACGAAGAACGGATGGATTTTGGGAATAACATCGGCGGTCGGCACGACAAATCTTCCCTTTCGACCGTCGTTACCTGTTCCATTCGGATCAAAGTTCACCATCAGATCATTCTTATCAACGAATGGAGTATGCAGCTCGTATCGAACACCCAGAGTCAAAGTCAATCGGTCGTTGACTTTGAAGTCATCATTCACGAAGTAGCCGTGTTCCCAGTTGGATACGTCCAAAGCCGGGCGTACATCACGGACGTAAGTCACACTTGCTGGTGGCAAGCCAATGAGGAAATTGGCGAAACCGTTCAGATTGTTGGCGTAATTCACTGTGCCGCGAGGATTGTTTCGATTGAGCGCAAATCCGTCGACTGCTTGATTGCGAACTATATCGCCTCCGGCGCGAATCGTATGGTTACCAAGCGTCCAACTTATCGTGTCGCCGAACGTTGCGAGTTTCTGGTCCATGGGGCGATCTGTATTTCGCCCACCATTCGGGATTCCCGGAAATCCACCGAATACAAACGCCACCTGTCCCGGCGTATCCACCAGACTCGAGCCAACCACCGAGCCATAGGAGGTTATTTCATCTGGTGAAAAGCCCACACTGGACATCCATTCGCCTGTCTTCAGATTCGCACGGCGATAAAGCAGCTGATAATTGATCCCGCCGCGCAATTCATTAACAAAGGTGTTCGAAAAGATTCTCGTATATGACAACGACAACGTGTGATTCGCCTGATGCTGAGCCAGCAGTCCAAATGCAGGCAATGGACTCGCCACAAGACCACGATTGCCATTGCGAGCCTGGAAGTTATAAACCGCATAAAACTTATCCTTATCGGAGAAGTCGTGATCGACACGAAGTGTAGCGAGGTCTCGCGTCAATAATCCCCCAAAGCTCTGTGCGAAATCGGAGAGGCGTCCCGTCGTTTTGCTGAAAGGCGCTGAGGGACTTGAATGCGGGTAATAACCGTTCAAAATGCTAAGAGCAACAGGATTCAATAAACGCGTCGGAATACTGTTGAACCGCAGAGTGCAAGTATCTGGTCGAGGCATAAGCCCACAGTCTGTCCCCGTAAGAATCGTATTGTTCGCGATCTCCGCGGGAGTCAACAATGGCTCGACGCTTCCGGGCACCGCCGGTCTATTGTTGGCATTTAATGCTGTAAAGTCTCCGCCAAGAATTAACGAGGTTGGAATATTGGTTGCCCTGACCCGTACGGGGGCGAAGTCCCATCGCCTTTCATACGAAAGGAGGAAAAATGTCTTTTTCCTCGAGAAGGGTATTGGCCCACTCAACGAACCCCCGGTTTCATTCAGATTGAAATAAGGAGTTGGAAAAGTTGAGACGGCTGATGTAGGGAAAAAGTTAGCCTTGTCTATCTTGTCCTGGGTAGTCCAGGCAGCCAGCGCTGAGTTTTTGTTGTTATAGAAAAGCGAGCCGTGGTAATTGGCGCCTCCACGCTTTGTCTCAATCCTTATATTCGCGATCCCAGAATACTCGGCGGTGAAATTCTTTGAGAGAACGATCAATTCACCGATGGTTTCAAGGGACGGCTGACTAGAAGTTGGTTCGCCAAAAATTCCGCCATTGGTGCGTTGGCCATCCAGTGAAAACGAAGCTCCATAGCTCTGCGCACCAATGAACTTGAAAGTACCATCGCCGCCCGGCCCCTGTGTTATATCCGGATTGAGGTAGAGAAAATCAAAAAAGTCCCGTGTGTCCCGCGGCAGCTCTGTAATTTGACGATTGTCAAGCGTCGTCGAAAGGACAGGTTGATCCCTTTCGATGACCCCGGCCTCACCTCCCACTACGATTACATTCTCAGTTTGAGCACCCACCTCCATTTTCAAATCGGCGCGAACGGTGTCCGAACCAGCGACCACCGCATCCATGCTCGTGGTCTTAAAGCCATTTGCAGTTACGCTAACTTTATAGGTACCCGGTTTAAGCGCAACCACTTCGTAATTTCCCTCGCCATTTGTAGTGAAGTCTCGGGAAATGCCAGTGGCCTGGTCGGTTACGCGTACCGCCGCATTTGGTAAGACGGCACCGTTAATGTCGGTTATTGTGCCGCGAATGGTCCCGAGGTTAGTGCCTTGCGCATAGCTGGTTGTGCTAAAACAGAAAACGATTCCAACCAGCATCAGGCTGGCGGTCATCATGCGTCCGATTCTCATATCCGACTCCTTCGTTAAAAACTGGTTGCCACCGTATGGGAAAAGACCGGTACGATTTGTGTTGTTATCGTGTGATCTGGAACTGGCTGACTATTCGCCTGTAATCCAAAGAAACCTCAGGGTTAGTTGTCGCTCCCAACGAACCCTGCAATTTCCTTTTTGAGGCCGGCCTCTTGTAACTGGTTAGTTTGCGTTCAAAACTAACTGGACCGTCTTTAACTCTGCTCGAAATACAATTTGCTGAAATGGTTGCTAAATTGGACTCGGAGAGAGTCTTCAGATTTACAGTACGTCGAGCTTATAACACTCGCAGTTTATTCATTGCAAGAAAATTTTTCAGGGAAATTCTTAGGAACTACATTTTTAGCAACAAACATTCAACTATATGTTTGAGGGCTGCAGAGGCTTTATCTTTTGGAATCAAGGGCAAAATCAACGCCGAACTAAACTGGCTGTCGTGGTAAATCGTTTGGTGTGCTTTTAGCGATTGAGATGCGCCTGCTATCCCCTCACCTGTGTTCAAATTTCGGTTAAATCTTGGGAAATTACTGCTGGAAACGTACAACCTTATGCGATGTCCGGCTTTGAAAACGTTCCCTGTTGCCCAGAGATCAATGTGGTACTTATAAACTTTGCCAGGGTCAACTGCGGAAGGAGCATTCGTACCATCACGATAACGCGCACGAACGATCCCGTCGGTAAGAAAGCGTGCATAACCGTTTGTATCGACATCGACGAGTAATGCAGTGAAATCAGTGTCGACTGCGGAGGTAGCGGCATACAGGTCAACCGAAACGAATCCCGTGACTTCTGTGTCTTCCCTCAGTGGGGGCGTAGAAAAAACCAAAACATCGGATCTCGACTCATTCGGACGTTGATCTGCAGGACCGGGTGGAAGCGAGCCACCGCAACAGAGACGACCCCCAATTGTGGGAACGGGATTGTTAGGGTCGTAATCAAACTCATCTCTTTTCTCGGTCGCGGGCGCTGCAAGACTCAACGTACCATCGCCAGCGATGCCGTTAGCTCCCTTTGTTGAATGCAAGTAGTATCTGGTGTATTGCGTCCGCTTCAATGGAAACTCTTCTTCATCACGCCAAACATTGTCTCCCATTATGAACAATCGAACTCGTGCCGAGGTCGAGTACTCGTTCTTAACTCCTTTCAATGAATAGTCGAACCACTTCAACGCCGTCGCCGTCATATCAAGCACCGCTGTCTTACCGAAGACAACATCTCCAACCTTCCCTTCCGAAGAGGTGGGAGCATGAGCCCACGGACCAATGATCAGTTTTTGGCCACTACGCGCCGGCGATGTGGCGGCTTTATCTCGCAGACCCATGTAGTTCTTGATTGAACCGTTCAAGAAGAGATCGTGCCAGCCACCTCCATGCAAGCCCATCACAGTCATTTCAGAATAATGATCAGAGACTCGCCACTTCTGCCAGTAGGCATCATCACGTTCATGAGTTAGCCAATCGCGGAAGTATGGAGCTAATGAAGAAGGCTGCGGGGCTTGCAGAATTGGATAGTTTGCTAAGGGCAGCTCCTTGACCCACTCTTTAGGTGATTGAGTCTTCTCTACGTCGCGACGCAAGGTGTCGATCGCAAGAATCGAAGTCCACGAACTACTGAACCACTGCATGAGAGCGCCGCTTTGATATGTCCATCCATCGTAATACTCCGATGCGGTGACATAAGGGAAAATTGCGACCAAATGAGGAGGCACTGCCATGGCAGCCAACATCTGAGTCGCGCCGACATATGATCCGCCAAACATTCCCACCTTGCCATTTGACCCGTTTAGTGCGGCAGCCCATTCGACGGTGTCGTAACCATCCGCGCTTTCATCTCTAAACGGATAAAAGTCGCCACCAGATTCATAGCGACCTCGCGTATCCTGCAGCACAACGATGTAGCCGTGTGACGCCAACTCATTTGCCATCGCCGCTTCGTCAGCGCGGTTGTAAGGTGTGCGTTCAACTAATACGGGAAACTTCTCGTCACCTACTGGACGGTAAACATCCGCTGCGAGTGTCACGTTGTCGCGCATCTTCACGCGAACGCCCTGGTCGATCGTAACTCGATAGAGTGTTTGAGCGCTTGCGCTCGGGACAATCAATAGCGAAAGACTGCAAAGTAATAAGACTCGCATGGTTTAGTTCCTAGCTAGCTGCTTCACAGAAAAAGTCTGAGAATTCCAAAACCACCGTGCTGGGACCGCAGGCCCCACCTGTCCGTGTCGAACAGAACCAAGTGAGTTACATTCACGCCCGAACATTGTGCTGCGTTCCCCGATCACGGTTCGGCTGGACGCGGGCAGGCGGGGACGCCTGCGGTCCCAGCACGACGATGCTCATTATTTCGCACCCTTTCCCTGATTCTGCATGAAGTAGACGAGTTGACTTGTAAATTGGAATGCCCAGTTGAATGCCCGAGCTGGATGATTCAGATCGATTCCTGCGGCTAGGTCGAGGAAGCGTTGGAATCGGCGCGTGTAAACGGTCCGTCGTTTCGGATCTTTCGTGAAGAAGTTGCCGAGTGCAAACGTGTACGCCATCTCGGTGTTATGCATTTCCATGTCCGGCCCCAGCTCGCCCGGCGACGCTTTAGGATCATTCAAAGCGAAGCAGTTGATCACGTAGTAAGCCTTAGAACCGTCCGGTACGATGCCCTGACGATCGAGAAAATCACACCACTTCGCAACCATCTCCGCGACGCGCGCGTCTCGGGTCAACGTCCAGTAATGAAAGAGAGGATCCAACAGCAAGGCCATCATCCAGGCTGAGGTTGCGCCCGGAAAAGTCGCTTCATTTGGATCATAAAGTTCCCAGTTTTGACGTAACGAACCATCTGGCGGGCGGCCGTCGGGAGGTTGCTGCTGATGTTTGTAGTACGCATCTACACATTCGCGGGCTTTGTCCCAATACTTTCTGGCCCCCGTCATTTCCCAACCGTGCAAAATTCCCAGCAGCCCGTAGCCTTGATGGCGCAATGTCCAGAAGCTTCGGCCTTTTTCCGGATCGACACCGAGTGGCACCGCCTTGATGTCTGCTGGCCGATACACAGGATCCTGATGATTGAAACAATACTCAGCCATCAACTTTCCACACGTTGCCGCACGTTCATCGCCGGTAAGCAGGAAATGAATGTGCATTGCTCGCGGGTAAACATATTTCAGATCAGGACCTTTCAGAGTAAATATCCCGGCGTCTGGACCATCCAGCTTCGTATGCACTCGTACGAAATTCGCCGCGTGATAAGCGGCCTGCAAGTATTTACTCTCACCAGTTCGCGCGTACATCTTGTAGTAACAAGTACTCCGATCAAAAAGCCACTCGTGGTAGACCTTACTATCCAGGTATGCAAGCGAACCCGGAAAGTTTTTCTCAACCAGTTTGTCGTAGCTTGAATAATCACCGGACGACGCGGCCGGAATCTGAGGTCCAACAATGCCTGATGCACATAGCCACTCTGCTGGTAGAACCGCCAACACTCGAGGACCTTGCAGCCCTTGTTCGTCGCGCAGCGTAGTTGTAATTGATGCAAAGTCCGCGGTGGTTTTGGGCTGTTGATCAAATCGAATCGTCACTTGTTGATTCCTCTGTTTCGAAAAATCAAGTTTCAACTGAATCAACAACGAACGAATCGATCCATCACGACCTCCCACTCGCCACGGCTCCAGCGAACGAACTGCAGCAATTAACTCCGAACCATCGTCGGCAAGAACGCGGACCTTCTTCGACTCGTGCAAAAAATTCAACGGTAATGGCAAACCGAAGTTTACAAGTTCATTGCCTAAATCATCCGCCTGTCCTTCAAGCCTGACGACAACACTCGGCGCGGCTAAAAAGCCACCGTGGCGTGTGATCGGAATTGCAAATAAAGAAAGCAGCGCTTGTTTGATGAATCGTCGCCGAGAGTTCTCAACAAGAGACATAGCTTTACAGACCTAACAGACGAGCGGCATTTTCGTAATACACCTTGCGAAGAATTTGCTCAGACAAGCCAACTCCGTATATGCGCCAACGTCCCTGAGGAGGGATTGGAGCGGGCGCGTAATCGAAATACTCGTCTTCCGTTTCGAGAAAACGATAATAGATTTCGTAAAGCTCGTTGCAAAAGATCTGTTGCGGAGTTTCATTTCCATGAGGCGTTGCGTCGGTGGCGAACAAGATTCTGTCCTGATACTTGTCGAAGAACTTTTGCGACATTCTGGGTTGTCGCCCCAGCTCACCAATTCGCGCCGCTATATCGACGTACATATTAGGATACCGATCGAGCCACTCTGACACCGCAGGTAAGTTTTCCGAATTCGCCGTATGCAACGCTACGAAGTTTGTCTTTGGGTGTCGCTGGATGACGCGATTTCTCGCCTCCTGAAGCTCCATGTTGCTGGGAAAATCCTTGCCATGAAACGACCAGTCGGGATGCGCACTCAACTCTTCATAGCGTTCATTGAATCGATCTGTAGGCAGGAAGAATGCATCTGGATCCGAAACGTGAATTGCGACAGGCATATTCAAAGCGCCGGCTGTTTCCCACATCTCATCGAACCGTTTGTCGTCGACTTTTACCAGTGGCCCTGTGGTCACGTTTTCGCGAAGATAGAGGCCAAGAGTCTTAAGTACTTTTAGCCCACGCGCTCCGGATTTTTTAGCAGCCTCGAGTTGTTCAGCCTGAAACCGGGAATAGTTGGGCATCTTTGTTTTTGAGTACCAGGGCTCAGTGAAAACGATGAAGCGATCCGGATGCGGCTGCTGCCAGTGCTGCAATGTCTCATTCAGCAATGGGCCGTAACCGCCGGTGAGATTGACCATAATCTTGATATTCTTTGCATCCATCACCTGAAGAATCTCGTTTGTGGTGGCCGCATGATGAACGACATCTGCTTTGCCTTTTCGATCCACCCACGACAGGTGAGTATGAAAATCAATATTTGGAAAACGTGACCTTGGTACCTGCGTCTCAGGCACATGAAGCATGCTCTTCGGTTGATAGTCTTTGAGCGCCAATGGCTGGGCAGTCTTTGCTAATGCATTTGTACGTTGTGTCGATTGTGCATTCGTACGATCGATGAGTTGTGCGCTAACTGCACCTGCAGTAGCTGCGGCAACCGTCTTTAGCCATTGTCTTCTGTCTCGCAGGGTCATACAGCCTCCGGATAATTAGTGATTTCAATTTGCATTCTTCTCTGCGCCTCCTCTGCGTCCTCTGCGTCTCTGCGGCGAAAAAGGTACTAAGCCCCATGTAGACGTAGAGAGACGCAGAGAACGCAGAAAAGATTGAGAAATTAAAATTTGACAATCTTGCCGAGTTCGATAAGTATGCACTACCGTTTGTTAGTAACTCGAACTAACCTGTGATACTCAATCACCGCTACGACACGTGTTCTCGCTTTTTGCCGTGGACGATTAGTGAGTCACGCGGGTTATAGCATTCGCGAACAAAAACTGGCAATGCGTTTTTTCGATCGACTCGCGAATTAGCCATTGTGCACAGAATGAATCTATCTGAATTGAAGAGAGCGCTAGAGCAGTTTGCAACCGATGGCGATTCGGTCTTTGACGAGTGGCGCGCGCGTCTCTTGAACCTCGTACAAATGTTTTTCGATACCTACGGCGATGGTGAAGTGTCACTCCTGCGCGCGCCGGCACGGATCAATATTCTTGGCGAACATATCGACTACGTTTCCTACCTTCCGACCGCCTCGCTGACTTTCGGTAGTCGTGAACACGATGCTCTCATGCTCTACAGGAAATCTGCCCAGCCTGAGGTTCGCGGCAACTCAACGTCGCTGGCTTACGGCGCATTATTGTTTCCACTATCGGAAACAGCTGTACCTGAGATCGCTGAGAACACTGAGGTGGAATGGCTCTCGTTTTTGAACGAAAGAACCGCTCCCGCGCCAGGTTGGCAAAACTATATTAAAGGCGCGACAGAGTTTGCGCGTGCGCGATTTGGACAACGTGTTGTGAACGGTTTCGACTTCATCGTTGACTCGACCATACCAGCCGGCGGCGGTGCCTCATCCTCTTCCGCCCTGGTGGTGTTAGGCGGTGCCGCGATCCGCTATGTCAACGGTATTTCTTTCACTCCTGAAGAACTTGCGCACGACTCGTCTATGGCGGAGTGGTACATCGGCACACGTGGCGGTTCCATGGATCACACGACAATATGCATGGCGCAGGAAAGTAGCGCGGTGCTAATCAACTATTCGTCGAGGCAGACGAAACGAGTTGCATTGCCTGATAAACCATTCGAGTGGATCACCTTTTTCACAAAGCCTGCGAACAAGGGCCACGAGATAATGATTGAGTACAACGAGCGAGCTGCTGTTTCTCGATTATTGATTCCGGCGATACTCGATAAGTGGCAGCCGGCCCGACTCAACTTATGGAATGACGCCCTCGAGTCATTCAAAGGTGGTTCGGCCGAGTCACTCGATGCGATCGAAGATCTATTACGAGATTTGCCTGAGACTATTTCGACGGGTGAGCTCGAGAGCGATTACCCCACGGCGTATTCAGCGCTTCAAACCTCATTCCCTGCTCTTTCACGCGAACATTCAAGATGGCCGCTTCGCATCAGAACTCGGGCCATGCATCACCTGGGAGAAGTGCGTCGTGTGGCAATGGCCGCCCGCGCACTCAGCACAATAGGTTACGAAGATAGTTTGGAGGCAATGCAAACAATCGGAAAGCTGATCGATGATTCGCACGAGAGTCTAAGAGACCTTTACGACGTAAGTAATGATGACATTGAACGACTCATCAGGATTATTCGATCTGATCCGGCGGTGCTGGGTACGCGTCTGATGGGCGGTGGTTTTGGTGGAAACGTCCTGGCACTCACAACCAGTGAACACTCCGAATCGCTGATTAAGCGAGTGGAATCCGAGTATTACGCTCCTCAAAATCGGGATGGCGTTCGTGAAGGTTCGATATTGATCTCCACCCCAGGCGCGGGCCTGGACCATATTGGTTTGAATGACATTTACCGGCGTGCGGTGAAGCAGGCCACTCGCAGCAATCTCGTTTCGCTTCTTGATGAGTTGGCGGTCGACATTCGCGCAAATGATATTTGGCCCGTTGTGATCGCTGCCGGACGAGGTACACGCGCATCGGGAAGTGGGATGAAAACTCCAAAGCCGCTTGCTTTAGTCGCAAAGAAGCCGGCAATCGTTCATGTGCTGAACAACATTCGAAACGGTCTGGGCCAAACAAAGCCTCCTGTCATTATCGTCTCACCGGAAACTGAAAATTCCATTCGCGAACAACTGAAGGGCTGGGACGTAATCTTCGCCACTCAGCAACAAGCTCTCGGAACCGGCGACGCGGTGTTAAGCGCACACCCTTTGATGCAAGACTTTACGGGCCTGGCACTGGTCGTCTGGAGCACGCAACCTGTAATACGCCCCCTCACCTACCAACGCACGAGCAAGCTCATCCATTTGTTTGACGACTATGAAATGGTAGTTCCCACGACATTCCGTCAGCGGCCGTATGCACCGATTCATAGAAACGAATTCGGCGAGGTTCAAGGTGCTCGTGAGACTCACCTTGAAAAGGCGGAACCGGAAGAGTTTGGCGAAACGAACCTCGGAATGTTTGTGCTGAAGAGTCAAACGATGTTCGACACCTTGCTAGAGCTCAGGCATCGATTCTGGAACGAATCGAAGCAATGTTACGAGCGGACTGGATGCGAGTTGGGTTTTCCCAACGAACTGATCAACTTTTTGTCGTCTCGCAAAAACGGCGTGCTGGCTTTCCCAATCGCAGACTGGCGTGAAGAACAAGGGATCAAGACACTCGATGACGTCTCAAAGTGCGAAAGATTCATCTCGGAGCTCGCACTTGAGGAAACAGCAACCTCTTAAAACGTCTTTGCGCTTCCTCTGCGTCTCTGCAGTGCTTAATAGCACGGGCACACTCAAACGCAGAGGAAGCGCAGAGTTATTAATAATGCAAACCGTCGCCAACACATCAGGCTTCGCGCGCAAACCAATCTCGAACTTGCGCTGGTGGATTGGTGGACTTCTCTTCGCTTCAACCGTAATCAACTATATCGACCGCCAGACGCTTTCCGTTCTCGCTCCGTATCTCAAGATTCAATATCAATGGAACAACCAGCAGTTCGCTGTAATAGTGATTGCGTTTCGCGTGGCTTATTCAATCGGACAAACGGTCTCCGGTCGTCTGATTGATCGTATCGGAACGCGCAAAGGTCTGACGATAACTGTAATCTGGTATTCGATCGTGGCGATGTTGACGTCGCTCGCCGGCGGACTCCGCAGTTTTGCGTTCTTTCGCTTTCTTCTTGGTGCCGGTGAATCAGCGAACTGGCCAGCGGCCACTAAAGCTGTTGCTGAATGGTTTCCGAAGCGGGAACGTGGTTGGGCCGTCGCACTCTTTGACAGTGGCTCTTCTATTGGTGGGGCAATCGCGCCTCTGTTGGTAATAGGTCTCTACAAATACTTCGGCGGTTGGAGGCCTGCATTCATCATAACGGGAACGCTCGGATTTCTCTGGCTCGGTGTATGGCGAACGTTGTATCACCCGCCTGAATCCCACCCTCGAATTAGTGATGAAGAGCGTGAGATGATCCTGAAGGATCGCGTTGAGTCAAAAGAAACTAACAGCGGTGGAACAAACTCGCGATGGCAGGATCTGATTAAGCTGCCGCAGACATGGGCGATAATCGCAGCTCGAACCATGACGGATCCGGTCTGGTTTTTCATCACTGACTGGTTCGCGATCTACCTGGTGAGCAAAGGAATCAACCCCGAACAGGCACTCTTCGCATTTTGGATCCCGTTTGTTGCCGCCGATCTTGGTAATTTTTTTGGAGGCGGTGTTTCAAGCTGGCTAATCAAACGCGGCTGGCCTGTCGTTAAAGCGCGCAAGGCTGTGGTTATATTTGGCGGACTTGGTATGACGCTGCTGATCCCAACTATCTTCACGTCGAATTTGCTCTCACTCGCGGGTTTGTTCGCAGTCTCGACATTCGCCTACGCATCCTTTTCGACAATGGCACTTGTGCTTCCCTCTGACCTCTATCGCAGTGAGTCGGTCGCCACTGTGAGTGGAATGAGTGGTACCGGCGCAGGTTTAGGTACTATCGTATCGACGTTCTTAATCGGCTACGTTTCCGATCATTATTCATTTAACCCGATCTTGATCACCGCAAGTTTAATTCCTTTTGTCGGGATGATTCTGGTGTTGATATTAATTCGTGCTACAGGCAGGCAGCCTAACCGAACCACGACAGGCTGACAGCCTGTCGTACTCGTTTACGAATCATGAAGCCTCTAAAGATAGGCATAACAGGTGTACGCGGGGTTGTTGGTGAGACTTTCACACCTGAGTTAGCTGTGGGGTTTGCTCAAGCCTTTGGCACTTATCTCGACGGCGGACGAATTGTCGTCTGCAGAGATACGCGTCCGTCAGGTCCGATGGTCCACGCAGCAGTGTGTTCCGGCTTGCTCGCTGCGGGTTGTGAGGTTATCGACTTGGGAATTTGTCCCACGCCAAGCATGCAACTGGCGGCAAAGCAGTTCAAAGCTGAAGGAGGGATTGCGATAACGGCGGGTCACAATCCAACAAAGTGGAACGCGCTGAAATTTGTTCGTGCTGACGGTCTTTATCTCAATGCGACCCAGGCCGAAGAGCTACTTGATATTTATCATCAGGGTGAGTTTCTAAAAACGACGTGGGACCGGATCAAGACTGCCATTGGAACTGCCGACGCCATTGAGCCACACATTGAAAAACTAAGCTCATCGTTCGATTTGGATGCCATCCGAAATCGCAAACTCACTGTAGCTGTCGATTGCTGCAATGGCAGCTGCTCACTGCTCATCCCGCGATGGCTTGAAGTATTGGGATGCAAAGTCCTGGCGGTGAACGATGATATTCACGCTCCGTTTCCCCACTCTCCCGAGCCAACGCCAAATACGATGGCGCAACTCACGGCAATCGTAAAAGCGGGCCACGCGGATATTGGATTTGCCCATGACGCAGACGGGGAACGTTTAGGGATAGTTACGGAATTGGGCGAGCCGCTCTCTGAAGAACTTACATTGCCAATCGCTGCTTCGGTACGGCTGGCAGAACGTATTGGGCCAGTGGTCACGAATATTTCTACTGGCAGTCGAATAGATCGCGTAGCGTCCAAATTTGGTGCTCAAGTTATTCGGACACCCGTGGGCCAGGCATTTATTTCTGAAGCGATGATCGAGCACTCCGCGGTTTTGGGTGGCGAAGGTAGCGGCGGTGTTGCAATACCGGAAGTTCATGCAACTCACGACAGCGCCGCGGCGATTGGGTTAATTCTCGAAAATTTATCCCGCGACACCGGTACGATTTCAGACCTGGCTCGGCAACTGCCCAGCGTCACAATGTTGAAGTTCAACCTCGAGGTAGAACCCAACAGACTTTACTCGGTCCTTCAAAACTTTCGGATGCTCGTCGAGGGCGAAGGATTCGAACACGACTTGAGTGACGGAATCAAAGTGTCTTTTGACGATGGCTGGGTGCACGTTCGAGCATCAAACACGGAATCAATTATCCGTGTAATCGCTGAGGCAGAAGAGCCAGCTCGCGCCCAGGAACTTTTCAATTGGGCAAGGGACAGGGTTCGCCGATAGGATTATTTGGTGTTTGAGTTTTGGACTTTCAGATGGTCCTGATGATTAGCGGGTACTGTGATGGCGGGTTTCACTCCTACCGGAGTGAAAACAGCTAGCGCCAAAACATAAGCACAAACCTCAAAGAACAAAGCACAAAGTTCACCGAAGGTCATGCGCGCAATACCAACTTTAAAGATCAGCATCTCAGGCGTCCGCGGTGTCGTGGGCGATTCGCTGACACCAACTCTCTTAACCCGATTTGCGCAAGCTTTCGGGACCTACGTCGGCTCGGGCACGATTGCGATCGGTCGTGATCCAAGAACATCAGGAGAAATGGTAAAGCAAGCCGTCATCGCGGGACTTTTATCAAGTGGTTGTCGAGTTATTGATGTAGGCATGTGTCCCGTGCCAACCATTCAGCTCATGGTGCGATCGAGAAGTGCTAATGGTGGGCTCGCTATCACCGCTAGTCATAATCCGCCTGAATGGAATGCTCTGAAGTTTATCGGATCTGATGGAACATTCCTCGGCCCAAGTGTCGCTCGCGAAATGCTCGACATCTACCATCAAGGTGAATACGTGAAGGTGCGTGGCGATCAAATGCGCGGTGTTGAGATCTTAGACGGTGCGATCGATCTTCACGTACAGACGATCCTCGAGACGCTGGGTAAGCTTCCGTCTACTAAAAGACCGCTGCGAGTAGTTCTCGATGCATGCAATGGAGCTGGTTCAATCGTTGGGCCAAAGCTGTTGAGAGCACTCGGTACCGAAGTTATTGCCATCAACGATCAGCCAAATGGACAGTTTCCGCGTGCGGCTGAACCAACACCGGAGAATCTTCGCGATCTGTGTGCAGCGGTAAAAACACATAAGGCTGACATCGGCTTTGCACAAGACATGGATGCCGACCGGCTCGCAATAGTTTCAGAGCGGGGAGAACCAATCGGTGAAGACTACACATTGGTACTCGCAGTCGCGCACGTGTTGAGTAAGGAATCAGGACCCGCGGTTGCCAACCTATCAACTACGAGTGCCCTCGACTTCGTGACTCAACAGCACGGAAGCGTTCTTCATCGAACACGCATCGGTGAGGCAAATGTCACTGAATGCATGCAACGCGAGGCGGCAGTCATTGGTGGAGAAGGCAATGGTGGTGTTATCTACCCGCGCATCAACTTCGCTCGCGACAGTCTTGTCGGAATGGCTCTGATTCTTCATATGCTCGCTGAACGTGACGTCTCATTGTCTGACATACTCGCAGGACTACCGCGTTTGGTGATGATTAAAGAGAAGCTGCCTTGTCCGTCCAACAAGATTCCTGAGGTACTGAAGATGGTTCGCGAAAGGTACCCAGACTCGAAACTTGATCTCAGAGATGGCGTCAAAGTCCATCTTCCTAACGGTTGGTTGCACGTGCGTGGTTCAAACACAGAACCAATTATTCGTTTGACCGCGGAAGCTGCAACCGACGAGGAAGTGCGATCGATTAAGGACTCCATCTTTGAAGCGGTCCGTAGCTTGATCAACGATAGCGATTAAACGGGTGTTGTTGGCAACTTTGTTCGACACGGCTGTGCACAAGTAATGATTAAAGGATGAGGATGCGTAGACGAAGCTTCATAAAAGCGGGAGCCGCACTTTCAGTGGCGACAGCTCTTAACAAAGTGAACAGCCAGGAGGTTCCTACCCACAACTGGGACAAATATGATTTCGGTTCGGGACCTCAAGTACTAGATCGTCTAAATCAAGGGCCATTCGGTATCGAACAAGATCAAGGTTGGTACACCGTTCTCGTTACCTCGCAGTCATCAAAACCCGTAAAGAATTATGGTTTGGGTTTGGTCGGTTACACCTGGGAGGAAGGCGGACCGTCGCTCGCTGCGCGTGCGGGTAAGGAGACTCTTGAACAACATGTTGAGAAGATGGCTTCCCTTCCCTTCGTGGATGTTCTCTACATTCGCTGTGATTGGCGCGACGTTCAGACCGCTCCGGGAAAGCTTAGGTTAAATCCAGTCTTCAAACTTACGTTGGACGCTGCCAGGCAACATAACCTGCGCGTAGCTTTTCGTATTCAAATGTCGAACACTGAATTTCAACCCGGCCGGCTTGCGTTGCCGGAGTTTCTGCAAAAGGAAGTTCCACTTGTGAAGATCGGAAAGACGTATGGAGCGAAAGAAGATTTTGTAGAACCCAGATACGATCATCCGAGGTTTCAAGCCGCTTTTAAAGAGCTTAATGAGTTGCTGGTGGGAGAGTTTGATAACAACCCCCAGATGGAATTTGTCGACCTGATGATGTACGGGTTCTGGGGTGAAGGTCACACCAGCGATCTCCCTAATCCGTTTCCTGATTACTTAACCGCAGCGAAAACGTTTTTGCAGATGACCAAAGTGCAGTTAGATCTTTGGAAAAACGTGCCGCTGGCAGTGAATACGCAACCTGACATCAGCAACGTTGGAAACAGAGAGGTTCAGGATCTTTGTGTACGGGCGGGTTGCTGGTTACGTTCGGACAGCATTGTGATTGAAGAACCAATTCAGATCGAAGAACTCGCAAACCGTCCACCGTGGTTAGCCACAATTATGGAGGACGGTTACTACCGACAATACAAAGTCGATCCGAATTATCTTCCTGTCGATGAAGCCGGAATAAACGTACTCGAAAAATGGATGTTGCACTCAATTGACCTGGGCGCGAATTACTGGTCGCTGTGGACAGAGTCCGACAATTTACGAAGCTACTACGAACGATATCCAAATGGCTTTGACACTCTTCAAAAACGCCTGGGCTACCGAGTGCGTCCCGCCTGGATCTGGCAACGAAAACGATATGAAACCGATGAAGTAATCGTCGCGGTAGCCAACGACGGAGTTGCCGGTATTCCCGGTGTGTTGCGCCTGACTCTCGAAAGTTTTGACGCGAAGATTCAGATGTCAGGATCACTGGACGCTGGACAGCCCTTTGGCGGCAAAACCAGACAAGCTTCTTTTGTATTACCCAAAAATAGCGACGGTATGAAATTAAGAATTCGCGCTGAGATTGAAACGAAAGGTGGCAAACGACGTCGCGTGAATTGGGCCACTGCTCAACCACCGAACTCTGATGGCTCGATCAGTTTCCATTTGCTTAAACGAGATGACCCAAAATGGAGAAAGGGTGTGTGAGGCGCGTAAAAACATGAGTTACTCAATAGGGGTCGATCTCGGTGGAACGAACATCAAGATTGTCGTTGTCTCAGATGATGGCGAGCTATTCGATTATCAAACGTTCGACACGGCGGACACCGAAGGTTCGTGGGCGCAAACTATCAAAGAGAATCTCAACAGAATCCAGGTTCAGCGCGAGCACGCACCCTGTCATATTGGAATCGCGTCACCGGGTCTCGCTTCAAAGGATGGGCGATACATTGCTCACATGCAGGGTAGGCTAAACGGACTCGAGGGTTTCGTCTGGTCTGATTTTCTTGACTCGCGTTCGCCTGTGTTTGTATTGAACGACGCGCACGCCGCGCTCCTTGGAGAACTATGGCAAGGCGCAGCAAAGGGTTATCGCAACGTTATCTTGTTGACTCTCGGAACTGGAGTGGGTGGAGCAGTCCTGGCTGATGGTCATCTGCTTAAGGGTAACATCGGAAGAGCTGGACACCTCGGTCACGTTACCGTGAACTCAGACGGGAACGCAGACATCGTGGGGACACCTGGCAGTCTCGAAGAGATGATCGGTAACTACAATGTCTTTGAGCGATCAAACGGACGGTTTGATTCAACTCGCAAACTTGTGGAAGCCCATCTTGCTGGCGACGCAGAAGCTACCTCAGTCTGGCTCAGATCTGTTTTTCACCTCGCCGCGGCCATTGCTTCGTTTATCAATGCATTCGATCCGGAAATAGTCATCATCGGTGGTGGCATCGCTCAAGCTGGGCTCGCTCTCTTCAAACCCCTCGCCGATTATCTCGAGAAATTTGAATGGCAACCAATGGGTCATCGAGTGCCTGTCATCTCAGCTTCTTTAGGTGACAAGACGGGTGCGATCGGTGCCGCGTATCACGCTATACTCCAAGCTAGCGAATCTCGATAGTCGAGTCTCTCTCTGCGTTATCTCTGCGTTATCTCTGCGTCTCTGCGGTAATTTCGTTGCATGTCAATTCGAGGATCATCCAGGTTCAGCATCCACAAAATCACCGCAGAGTCCGCAGAGGTAGCGCAGAGAAAGGCAAACCTTTCGTTTGCTTTCGATTTTTCCTCCCCAGATGCTACGATGTCCGCGTTCGATCCATGGCTCATCCGCTGAGCCTCTTCCTGCGAAACCGCGAATGCTGAATCTCGAACGTCGCACAAAAATTCTGGAGTTGCTCGAGAAACACGGCCAGGTAGCTGTCGTCGAGTTAAGTAAGAGATTCAAAACGTCAGAAGTAACAATTAGGAACGATCTCAAAGACCTGCACGATCGCGGTCTGGTCCGGCGCGCACATGGTGGCGCCGTGAAGATAGCGACCGTGAGTATGGATCCTTCACTTAAGATCAAAGCCGAACTTCACGCGGATGAAAAACGTCGGATTGGAGCTGCCGCCGCCGCATTGATAAACGATGGCGATTCAATAATCCTCGATTCAGGCACGACTACTCAACAAATTGCTCGCCAGATCAAAAACAAGAAAGATCTGAAAGTCATCACGAACGGCCTGAACATCGCAATGGAACTCTTCGGCGCTAAAGATATTCAATTGATTTTCCTGGGTGGCGTTATCAGACAGAATTCACTATCGGCTGTCGGTCACTTTGCCGAAGATATATTGGCCCAGTTGTCAGCGGACAAACTCTTTCTTGCAGTGGATGCCTGCGACGTGGAGTTCGGCTTGAGTACGCCGAATGTCGAGGAGTCACAAGTCAATCAGGCAATGGCCCGTATTGCGAAGGAAACAGTTCTTGTCGCCGATTCAAGTAAGTTTGGTAAGCGGAGCTTATCTCGAATAGCACCCTTATCAGATATCGACATTATCATCACGGATAAAAACCTGCCCACCGAAACTCAAGCTGAGCTACGCGCCCGTGAACTCAAGCTAGTTCTTGTTTAGGTATTCAATAGATCTTAACGTGGGAGACGACACGACCGATCGCGCCTTCTGGACTTGGATCATCAGGATGTAAGCCTTGCTTTATCGAGGCAAAGAGTCCAAGCAACTGACCGAAAATGACGGCTAGAGTCGGCAGATATAAATCGGACACGCGATCTTGCAAGTCGAGAAACACAGTATTTTCGGCGGCAATCAATTCATTAATCCGAGCATTTGGTTCAATTGCAACGAGATTCGACGTTAATCCTTTGTCACAGATCTCCTGGATCAGATCCAACTCATACTGTCTTCGTCTCGCGTCCGCAGAGCAAAATGCAACAACCAAAGTACCGGCATCGATTGTTGACATAGGACCATGTCTCAGGCCCAGAAAAGACTCTGCAAGACTGGTAATTCGCCCACTCGTCAGCTCCAGCACTTTCAACCCCGATTCGATCGCAGCACCCTTCAGAGATCCTGTCCCGAGGAAGCATACCTTTGAAAAACCTTTCTTGACCCAACGTTCACAGATATCTGCAATGTTCGGCATTTTTGCGGCAGCGCACGACGCAAGACTCTCGACGATTTCGCGGTAGGTGGCCAGACTGTTGAAGTGTGCGAGTGTCTGAGCAGCGATCACCATATTGGAAAAAGAACTTGTCATCGCCAAACCGCGGTCGTTCACATCGTCGTCAAGAACGATGCTGAAGACGTTATCCCGATCGTTGAATGAACGCGCCATCTTTCCCATTTCATTGCAAGTCACAATCAAGTGTTTGATCTTGGGATGATCGCGTAATGCTGCGTTTAGTACGGCCACTCCTTCAGAGCTATCGCCGGATCTGGAAAAAGAAATCCAAAGGTAGCTACGACCCGGAATAATGTACTCTGACATATTCGTCAGCAGATCCGTGCTCGGCACTGAGCGCACATCACAACACCATTGCTGCTGCAATAAGGTACAAACGGATTTACCGATATAGTCCGAGGTGCCGGCTCCAACGAGAAGCACTGTGGGTGTTGGACCGTCGTTGCCTTTCACTCCAGCGTTAACAAGGAAACCAGTGAGTGGCGCTGAGAGGCCCACGACCCTGTTGTATGTACGAAGCCATGTTTGAGGCTGCTGCGCGATCTCCGCTAGCGTGTGCGACAGACCGAGTGATTCCTTTGCTGCTGGAGATAGTTTTAGGAGTTTGGACAGCGAGTCCATGTGTTATTAATTCCCCTCGCGCTAACCGTCAGCGGTCTAAAAATATTTTTGCTTTTCCTGTGATGCTTATATTAAAATCGAAAACCATTCGAAAGCAATCAAAAGTTGAATCGATAATATTTGAAATGCGAGAACCGACGCAAGATGGGTAAGCGCAGTGCACCTCGGGTTCTCGTTGTCGGCGAGTTGAACGTCGATATCGTTGCGGTTGGTCTCGAGCGGCTGCCAGTGATGGGAGCCGAGGTCATCACGAAGGATTGCGAGTTAACGCTGGGGAGCGCCTCTGCAATCTTTGCTTCAGGGATGGCCAGGCTCGGCTCTCGAGTTACTTTTGTCAGCCATGTTGGGAAAGATACTTTCGGGGACTTCTGTTTTAATGCTCTGAAACGCGAAGGCGTATCAACAACATATGTTCAGCGCAAGAAGACCGAGAAGACGGGAGTAACCATTTCACTTAGCAACGTGCGTGATCGCGCTCTTATTACTTATCCCGGCGCTATCGCCAGCTTTACCGTTCAGGAGTTTGACACGTCGTTGATAGCACGCCACCAACACATTCATCTAACCTCCTACTATTTGCAGCGGGGGCTTCAACCTGCTTTTCCGGGTCTCTTCAAGAAGGCGAAAGCCGAAGGTTTAACGACCTCTTTTGATCCCAATTCCGATCCTGATTCGTCCTGGGGCGATGGCATCAACGAGGTTCTCCGAAACACGGATCTTTTGTTCGTTAACGAGCGCGAAGCTACCGAACTGACAGGCTTCACGAAGAAGCGGGATGCGCTGAAAGCTCTCGGCCAATTAGTACCTTGCGCAGTCATCAAGCTCGGAAGCAAAGGAGCTGTCGCAATTCATAAAGATCAAATAATCAAGCATTCTGGTTTCAAAGTGAATGCTGTAGACACAACCGGCGCAGGGGACTCTTTTGATGCGGGGTTTGTCGCAGCTTATTTACGCGGGGCGTCAATCCAGGATTGTTTGCAGCAAGGAAATGCTTGCGGCGCGCTATCTACGCAGGAAGCTGGCGGAACGGCAGGACAGCCAACCAGCAGGAATCTTAGTCAGTTTCTTAAAGAGCAGGGTTGAACACCTAAATATCAGTTGATCGAAATGCCAGAGATCTCGGCCAGTCGACCGTTGCTTGAAAGTGCAAGACGTGCTGGTAGGGCCGTTGCGGCACTTAATTTTTATAACGCGGAGACTCTGATTGCCCATACTCGGGCAGCTAAAGCGCTCAATGTTTCTATCATTCTTCAAACAACTGAGGCCACGATCTCTTACCTGGGTCTCCGATTGATAGTAAACATGGCGAAAGCTGTCGCTAATGAAATGGAAAAACCAATTGCTCTCCACCTGGATCACGGGGCAACCTACGAACTTGCAGCTCGTTGCATAGAAAACGGTTATACGTCCGTCATGATCGACGGTTCAAAACTCCCATTCCAGGAAAACATTGCTCTCACGCGACGTATCGCCGAGCTTGCGCATTCAAATGGAGTCTCTGTTGAGGGCGAACTGGGACACGTAACTCAAACTACAGAAATGTCGGCAGATGATCGCACCCAATTCTTTACTCGCCCCGACGACGCACGATGTTTTGTATCTGAGACGAACGTCGACGCCCTTGCCGTAGCGGTTGGCACGGCCCACGGCTTTTACAAAGGCGCAGTAAGACTGGATCTCGAACGATTGAATGCGATCAGCAGTGCGGTACCAGACACTTATTTAGTCTTGCACGGTGGATCTGGTGTGCCCGAGGAATTAATGAGAAGCGCGATCAAATATGGCATTAGCAAATGTAACTTCGGAACAGAGTTGAAGAACGCGTTTACGCTGGCAGTGAAAAAGTCGCTTTGTGATTCATCCGAGATAGATCTGCGGAAGACATTTTCTCCCGCCATTGACGCGGTTCAACAAGTTTCGATGGAGAAAATTCGTATTTGCAATCCACCGGGGTGAAGATGATGTACGACAGGCTGTCAGCCTGTCGTTCGTTTGAGGTTCCTGTTGCGCCAAAATTGGCTCGCAGCAATCGACAGGCTGACAGCCTGTCGTACATCCAACGAAACGATTGGTAAACCCAAATGAACTTTACCGCTCTTGACTGGACAATTGTCGGAGCCTATTTAGCGGCTTCCGTCAGTGTGGGTCTGTTGGGGAAACGTTACGTCGGCAAATTGTCGCACTACCTCGTGGCCGGACGTGAACTCGGATTATACGTCGGCATCGCCACTCTCGCTGCAACCGAAATCGGAACAATCACTTTCATGTACAACGCCGAACTTGGTTACAAGTACGGCTTCGCTTCTTTTGCAGCGGCAATGATTTCAGGCCTGGTGATGATTTTCGTCGGACGCACTGGTTTCGTCATTCGCCGCTTTCGCGAATTGAAGTTGATGACGGTGCCGGAGTATTTCGAAATTAAGTACAGCCGCGGGTTGCGCATCGTTACCGGCATTCTCGTAGCTTTAGGAGGCATCCTGAACATGGGTGTCTTCTTGAAGATTGAAGGCGAGTTTCTGACGATCGTGAGCGGGATCGACACGCGTCATATCGTGGTGGTGATGACCGTAATCCTGTTACTCGAGTTGGTATACACAGTTCTTGGCGGCATGGTCTCAGTCGTAATTACCGATTTTATCCAGTACGTTCTGTTGTCCCTGGCAACGATCCTGGTCTCAATCTATGCGGTGTATTTCGCCGGTTGGGGGAACATCGTAGCTAAGGTGTCGAACGTAATGGGAAACGCTGGTTTTGACCCAATCGCCAATCCAAAGTTCGGCCTTATCTTTCTCGTATGGCAAGTTCTCTTGTGGTTCTCAGTTCATACCTGTTGGCAGACCACAGCGATGCGGATGTTCTCGACAAAGGATCCTGAAACGTCCAAGCGCGTTATGACCTGGACGGGGTTTATCTTTCTCGGCCGAGGAGTTCTGCCAATGCTGTGGGGAATCGCAGCTCTAACTTTATATGGAACAGGCGCTCTCACAGGCGGCGTGCCGGCGCCCGTTGTAAACGGTCACACTCTCGCACCAATTGATGCGATGCCGGCGATGCTCGCGAACATCCTGGGTCCTGGTATTCGCGGCATCGTGGTAGCGGGCATGCTTGCGGCTACGATGTCTGTCAATAGCTCGTATTTGCTGGGATGGAGTGCGGTGATTTCACAAGACGTCATCATGCCGATCCGGAAAGTACTTGGAAAAGGAGCCTTGAGTTCGCGAGCACAGATATTTGTGAATCGAGTTGCGAATCTTTTTGTCAGTCTGTTTCTCATGTTCTGGGGTCTCTACTACACACCGCCCGGTGCCGTGTACCTCTATTTGAATATCACTGGAACCATCTTTCTGGCGGGAGCATTTGTCTGTGTTATCGGAGGACTCTATTGGCGACGCTCAAATGTGCTGGGAGGTTATGCCGCGATGTTAGCCGGAGCTGCCGGCGCAATAATTCCCTTTTTCTTTCTCCATTGGAGCGAGAACGTCACGGGGTTTGCCGCATTCGGTTTGGCGGCCGGAGGTTTAGTGATTGGCTCGCTCCTGGGGCGTCAAAAAGTTGTTGCGAACGAACCGGTCGTGTCGACGGATTGATGAGGATATGAAAATAATCAATAACATTGTTCCTGGGACAGCAGGCGTCCCCGCCTGCCACTCGGAATCAGAGCCCGTGTAGGTAACGCTGCAGGCGAGGACGCCTGCGGTCCCAGGATCGACGATTCTGAAATTTCAGGAGGTGCCGGATGAATCTTTGGCTATGGTTCTGGACGATTAGCCTGCTAGTTGCAGGAAGTTCGTTTGCTTTTATAACAGTGATTGTGACGATCAAGGGAGCTAGCGACCTTAAGAAGTGGTTCAGTAGTTTGCAGCAGCAGAACAGAGAGAGTAATTAAACTCGTTGCGGTAAAGAGGAAGAAACTGTGCTCGTCTGCATTAGCGCGAATCCGGCTATTGACCGCCGACTGCGACTGAAGAACATCGCAGTTGGTGAAGTCAATCGTGCACTCTCGGCGCAACCTTTCCCTGGCGGTAAAGCTGCTCACGTTGCGATGGTTGCTAAGTCTCTTGGTATTGACGTTGTGTGGGTTGGCTTTCTCGGCGGCGCGGCGGGAGAAGAATGCGAATCCGGATTATCAGCTTTTGATGTTCCGCTAACGGTTGTTCGGACAGAGGCAGACACGCGAGCGAATCTTGAAATTATTTCGTCAGACGGTAGCGTCACAGAGATTCTCGAACCCGGTGGCGCAGTTACTGATGGTGAAGTCGAACGATTGCTCGCAACCTGTCGGGACATCTTTGCGGACGGAGATGAAGGGACGCAGGTTGCCATATCCGGCAGTTTGCCACCTGGAGCGCCAGCAGATCTGTATGCGGAGATCACTCGCATCGCACACATCTACGGATGTCGTGTCTTGCTTGATACAAGTGGCGACGCTTTGCGGCGCGGACTTGAGGCTGCGCCCGATTTTGTAAAACCGAATCTTCAGGAAGCCGCGGACTTCTCGGGGACTCAGATTTACGACGCGGATTCAGCAGCTGAGGTGGCCCAAAAGTTCTTTGATGCCAGCGCCCAGAGCGTGGCCATTTCACTTGGTGAGAACGGAATTCTCTGGCAAACCTCAATTGACGCTGATCCTTTGCTTTCGCGGCTGCCCCCGATCTCTGTCTGTTCAACGGTTGGATCCGGGGATGCAGCGTTAGCTGGATTCGCAGTCGGTTACGAGCGCGGCTGGAATGATGAAAAGACTCTACGACTCGCGATGGCGTGTGGTACTGCAAACTGTTTAGCAGAAGCTCCCGGACGAATCGATACGAACAAAGTGTTCGAGCTTGCTCAAGAAGTTCAGCTATCTCGACATTACTCGGAACGCTACAGGCGCACGACGGTCAAGGCTCAATGATCCGAATAGCGTTAGCAGGTTGTGGCGAACACTCGCGGAGTAGTCACGCTGCGCCCCTTGCCAGATATGCCTCACTACATCCAGACGAAATCCAACTCGTAGCAGCGTGTGATTTGGACGCACTCAAAGCAAATGAGTTTTGCCGATCGTTTGGCTTTCTGCGACCTTACACTGATTTGAATCAAATGCTTGACGCCGAGAAGCCTGATGCCTGTGTTTGCATCATGCCGATAAACTACATCGTTGAGAAAGGAATTGATTTGCTCGAGCGTAGAATTCCTTGTGTCATTGAAAAGCCACTCGGCACTTCGGTAGCCGAAATTGAAACTCTGGCTCGTGTCGCTCGTGAGACTCAAACTCCACACATGGTTTCCGTAAATCGTCGCTTCATGCCTTATCTGAATGAAGCCCGCTTGTGGACAAATGAAATCGGTCCAGTGCGCTACGTACGAGCGACACAGGTGCGGCACGGTCGTGCTGAAGAAGATTTCATTTGGTCGACAGCCATACACGTGCTCGATGCATTACGGTATATGGTTGGCGAGATCAAGAGTTTTCATGTCGAGACAATCAGGCGTGAAGGTGCGGGAACCTGGTATCTAATATCGATCCAATTCGAAGACGGGACTTTGGGGCGGATCGAGATCGTCCCAACTTCCGGAATGGTAGAAGAGTCATACGAATTCTTTGGGGAAAGTTTTCGCGCGCGTGTGACAGCGGGAGCTGGCCCCCAACGAACGCTCGAGTTGTGGCGTGATAACCAACTTGTCCAGGCGGTAACAGCTGACGACTCGGTGCCCGAAGATCTTCGAAATGGCTCTTATCAGGAAGTGGAAGAGTTTATCGATGCTCTCAATAAAGGTAGACGGCCATACCCCCAAATCGAGGAAATTCTCCCGTCAGCTCGGATCTGTTTTGCGATTGCAGACTCGGTTAAGAACACACAAACAGCCGGAATAGCCTAATCAACATGCGTAAATGTATTTATCTCGTGATCGTCGTGATCACCTTGTTGCTTTTTCATGCTTCCGCACAGGAGCAAAAGAATGTTGGTGGTAGTACTTTCGCCAAAAATGACATCACTTACTCGACCGAAGTCGTAACTCCTCATGTTCCGTGGGCCACGAAGCTCTCGCAGGGACCGATTAAGAGTTTTTTCATACCTTCAATTCAGTACGGTCGCGACATGGTCGAGTTGATGCAACGAATTGACCTGGAACCCACGACTGACTCGATTGACAGAGAGTGGGACATCACATGTTGGGGCATCGGTGATTTCTATGGACATGAATATCGCGGCGATAAAGACGACTTTCAAACTGTCTTTGGATACGTCGAGAAGGATTTAACGGGTAGCGCTTCGTATGAAGTAATGCTAATTCCCGGCATTAATGGTTGGTCACGTATGACACGAGCAACCCGTGATGCAATTCTGCGTCGCGTGAAAGACGGCGCCGGACTCGTGTTGCTGCACCCCTATGTCGGTGACGTCAAGGGCCATCCGTTTAAGGGCGATGAGCCTGCTGGCGATGAACGCATCTGGGAGCTTTCACCATTGGTTGGCGTTCCTGACGATACATTGAATGATCGTGGGTACCCTGAAATCAATCGCGATGCGGTTACTAAAGGCAAATGGGAACTGGGCCAGACACACTTCATCACCGAAGGATTTCCACTCGAACTGTTACCGGAAGGAACCGCTGGTGGCTCGTTCTATGAATACAAGCCACAAGGTGATGTCCTAATCAAATCAGGGACGAATCCTATACTTGCTGTCAAGAACTACGGCAAAGGTCGTGTGGTCGCTATGGCGTATGTCGAGGAAGGTTTCACGCCGCAGAGCATCAACCCCCAGGAAACCAAAATCTACTGGGACTACTGGGAATATCAATATTCACTTCTGGCTCGCTCACTACTATGGGCTTCTGGCAGAGAATTGCCTGTACACATTCAGTCGCTGAGCATGGACGATCAAGGGCTGAAGCTCGCGCTCTCATCAAATAACGGCCGCGCCGTTCAAATAGAAGTCACGGGCAAGAACGAATTCGGGCAGACCCTGGGATCTACTCGCGTCGAAAAGGCGTTGAACTCAGGAAGCAACTCGATCGATATCGCATCCTCAACCTTACGCCCAGCCAATGGCTGGCCGGGAGGCCGCCAGATCTTCAACGTTATCATTCGCGATTCAAAAGACAACTCCACACTCAACTGGGGCGCCGCAACTTTTATATCGCCCAAGCGCGCGATGATGTCGAGTACCAAACCCGCTGTGGACGTCTACAAACGCGGCGAAACGCTGAGTGCCGTATTGCGCGCGAGTGGAAATCTTTCCGGCCTGCAAATGAGAATGCAGGTGTCAGATGATCTGGGTCGTTTACTCGGCACGATTTCAGCTCCGGCTCGCGGAGAACGAACTTTCACGTTCCCGTTGAATGATTTCCTCGGCAAGTTCGCACTCGTCAACGGCGAACTGGTTGATGAGCGCGGCGCAATTGTCGATCAGGTTCGAGCTAAACCAGTGATGGTTGTTCAAGATGTTCGACGGCCCAAGGAATACACCGCGCTTGTTTCGTTCGGTGGAACTAAGCACTACCTGGTGGACGCGCAGATGAAAATGATCCGCGGCGCTGCAGCTGACACAGGTTTTACCTGGGGTGGAGATGTTGATAATTCACTGAACGTTCCACGCGGCACGTTTGGTGTTTACTGGTACGACCGTGGGCCGACCACACCAGAAGCAATGGAGAAAGCAATCGCCGATTACCAGAAGACCGGTGATTTCGAGGCCCTCGGCTATCTCACGAAGAAAGAACTTTACAAACGAACCCATGACAAGAAGTTCCTGCAGCGCACTCCTTCCTTTAACGATCACGCGTTCATGGATAGTCTTGCGGACATCGTACGCGCGTCTGCCAGGAACAAAGCTCGTTACAACATGGATTATTACTTCGTCGGCGATGAAGGCTCTTTGACGTCCTACGGAGACGCCGTTGATTTCGACTGGACTCCGTCTGCGCTCGTCGACTTTCGAACGTGGCTCAGACAGGAATACGGAACGCTTGCCGCGCTTAATAAGGAATGGCGAACAGGTTTTAAAGACTGGTCTGAGGTCCTTCCTTTCACCACCGACGAAGCAAAGAAAACCAAGAACTTTGCGCCATGGGCCGATCATCGCACGTTCATGGAGATTACTTTCGCACGCGCCTACGAAGTTGCTCGCGCTGCCGCAATCGAAGGAGATCCGGATGCGCACATCGCAGTCTCCGGAACGCAGGCTACTAATGCCTACGATGGCGCCGATTGGTCACGTCTGGACCGCGTGATCGACGACTTTCTTTCCTACGACGGGGGTAATCAGTGGGACATGCACCGATCGTTCGCCAAGTCGAATTCAATGATCGGTTTCTGGACCGGATATGGATCACATGGTTTAGCTGTTCAAAATGCGATTTGGACTGCAGCAATCCATAACGTGCTTCATCCAAATATCTTCTGGATGTATTCGTTTCTAAATCCAGACATGACTTATTCGGCCTCCGCAAGAGATATGGGTCGGGCTTTTAGTTCATTGAGGTTCGAGGGTATTGGAAAGTTATTGATGGAGTCGAAGCGACAACAAGATGGCATTGCTCTCTACTACTCGATGCCGTCGATTCATGCGGCGAGCATCCTTGGGTATCACCAACGAAGCAGCGACGACGATGACGAAGTACCGGATAAAGCGAAATTGAGTTTTCCGGCAAACAGAGATGGCTGGGTAAAGACAATCAAGGATCTCGGCCTACAGTTTAACTTCGTTTCATCGGAAGACGTGGCGAAGAATCCCATCTCAAACGAGAAGTACAAGGTTCTGATTCTGCCGCTCATCTTTGCGCTATCAAATGAAGAGATACAGCACATCGAGCAGTTTGTTTCTAATGGTGGGGTCGTCATTGCTGATTCTTCGACAGGGTTGATGGACGAGCACTGCGCATGGCAAGAGAACGAAAGGATCAATAAGCTCTTCGGTATCTCCCCGGGTGTTCCAGATAAACGAGAGCTCAAATTGGTCGAGGATGATGTCCAGCTAAAGAGTCAAGCACAAACCTGGGGAATCCCCTCAATAGTATTAACGGGCATGCGCATCGCGGAGCCGGAGCTAAGAGCGTCAAGCGGCACTACGCTGGTTCAGGTTGGAAATGGCGACGCGGCAATTGTAAACAAGGTAGGTAAAGGCTGGACGATCTATCTCAACACGACCTGGGATCAATATCCTAACCAACGTGCAAATAACTTTGGGGGTGTTGCTTATCGCGAGCTTGCAAGGTCGATTCTGGAAAAAGCCGGTGTGCATCCTGCGATACAAGTCTTAACGCCTGATGGTCATCCAATCTCACAGGCACAGATTGCACGATATGAGTTTGGAAATTCCGAAGTAGTGGCGATCGTCAAGGACAATGTAGGACTTAAAGCAGTTGTTGGCCGGGACGGTGTTACGACCTATAACGATGCGCAGTTAGGCGAAGTCGGAAAGCAGGAATTAACCATTAAACTTCCGGAAAAAATGTTTGTTGCCGATGTCCGCACGGGTAAACAGTTTGGTTACACAGACGTGGTGCGGACGTCGATTTTGATTGGTGATGCTCTCGTGCTCGGCCTCAGTAAGGGAGAGAACCAGATCAAACTCAACGCTGCGAACTCGGCGCAACGAGGAGATCACATTAGGTTTGAGTTAGCTTCTTCAATGAATACATCGGGTCTGGTGCGGTGCCACGTGCTTGGGCCTGACGGTTCTTTGTTGCCGATCTACTCCACAAACGTGCTACTTCAGAACGGACGTGGCAGTTTTGTTCTGCCGTTCGCTTTGAATGATGCGTCGGGCAGGTATGTGATTAAGGCAACTGACGTCGTGAGCGGTGCCACGATTGAGAAGGTAATTGAACTGAGATAGGAAACACTTTGTTCCTGTACTGGGTGATTTGAGATGTGTCACTCCGGAGGAGTGAAACCTAAACAAGGCTCTTAAGACGGCTACTCTCAGTGAACGTACGAATCTTCAACAACAAAACCGAATTAGGCCAGGCGGCAGCTGATGATGCCGCAAGAATTATTCAGCAGGCTATCGCCGACCGAGAAGGGGCGTACGTCATCGCCGCAACCGGAGCATCCCAGTTTGAGTTTCTTGATGCGCTCGTACAAAAGGAGATCGACTGGAGCAAGGTTGTGTTCTTCCATCTCGATGAATACGTTGATTTGCCGGAAGCTCACCCCGCCAGCTTTCGACGTTACCTGAAGGAACGAATCGTTAATCAGGTTCAGCCACGACACTTTTATTTGATCAACGGCGAAGCTAAAAATGTTCAGGAAGAATGTCGAAGAGTGGGCGAGCTGATCTCTCGACAAACGATCGATGTGGCGTTTGTAGGCATTGGTGAAAATGGACATCTTGCATTCAATGATCCGCCTGCAGATTTCGAAACGAACGAATCCTACCTTGTGGTTGATCTGGATGAGGCATGTCGACAACAACAAGTAGGTGAGGGATGGTTTCAATCGATCGATCGGGTTCCAACACAGGCAATCTCAATGTCGATCCAACAAATTCTCAGGTCGCGGAATATCCTGTGCATTGTTCCGGACCTACGAAAGGCCGAAGCGGTGAAAGCTTCAGTTGAATCGGAGGTCAGTCCGATGAGGCCCGCTTCAGTACTCCAAAACCATCCGTCCGTTACACTATATTTGGATCGGGAATCGTCATCATTGCTTAGCGAATGATTTCTTCTCTGCGCTTTCTCTGCTTTCTCTGCGTCTCTGCGGTTGTTAATTAAGCATCTACTAGGAAAACCGCAGAGACGCAGAGAAAGCGCAGAGAAGCAGCTCACCGAAACTGCGCTCCTTTAACTCGCATGGCCAAACTGTAAAGCTTCTTATCGCAAGTGATATAGAGCGTCTGGCCATCAGCCCCACCAAATGTCACGTTGCTTGCAAACTCCGGCACCGGAATAAAACCCAACTGCTTCCCTTCTTTTGATACAACATACACACCACCGCGCATCGCAAAATACAAATTGCCCAGTGCATCGGAGCACATGCCATCTGGATCCGCCATATTGTCCGTAACGGGATCGAAGAAGATCTTTACCTGCGCTTTATCAACGCTGCCATCGGCCAGTATCGGATACGAATAGACTCGCTTTTCAAAGCTATCGCTGACGTAAAGAGTTGCACCGTCGTTCGACACTTCAAGTCCATTTGGCAACTTCAGATTGTCGATCACTCGCCGAACTCCTCCGGTGGGACTTAAGTAATAGACGGCGCTCTGAGTTTTTCCCTTGAAGTTCGGATCTGAACAATAGATTCCGCCAGTAACCGGCGATTCAGCGACATCATTCGGTTGAATAAATGGGACACCCTCAAAATCAGAAGCAAGTACCTTGATCTCTTCCGGCCCATCGAGTCCAATCTTCAAGCTCGAGAGCGTATGGCCAAACGCCTGAGCAACAAGTAGGCGACCGTTGCGAGAAAGATACGTTCCATTCATCCCTTTGGTGTGATCCAGCCAGACGGAGGCTTTACCCGGAGCGTCTAACCTAAGAATTTGCTCATTTTCCTTTGCGAAAGCCGTGAAGTAGAGTTTCTGCCCCGCTGGATCCCAACTCGGGCCTTCGAAGTACTGATCGCTCGAATACACGACCGTTAACTCTGCGCCAGGAACAACCGTCGGCGGAGAAACTCGACTCGATTGTTGTGGCGGCGAAAATAGAAAGCAGAGGACACTCAAGCCAACAGTCTTCATTAACAGATTCATCTCTCGGTCTCCACTGGAAATGGTTTCAGGAATTAAAGCGTGCACGCACTAAGAAACTGGTAAGCGCGTGAGGATTGGAACTGGAGACGGTTGCTCTGTCAAGCAATGCGATGTGTGAACCGCACTCCGGAGGAGTGCAATGTTTATAGATCTCGAACGTGCCGAAGTTCCGCACTCCGGAGGAGTGCGATGTTTTGCCTCCGACCACAACGAAAATAGGGAATGTAGGCGACGGTTTAAACAAAAATTGTTGACCCGTAACGAACATCGCACTGCTAAAGGAATGCGGAACTTCGGAACTCTCGAGATCTATAAACATTCCACTCCTCCGGCGTGAGATCGCTTTCCAACATGTGTGGTTAAGAATCGCGATATGATACTTCTGCAGCTCGACATGAGCTTACCGATGTAACAAAAACTTTTTTAGATAGCATGCTTAACATGGAAACTCATCTTCACCCAGCCATAAGAAACCAACAGGCTGTGCTCTTTGACGTCGGTGGCACACTTGTTCATCCTGACTGGCCACGACTTGGACAACTGGTACAAATTGAAACCGGGAGGCTCTTCACCGCTGCCCAAATGTATGAAGCGTTTTATGCGATGCTGCAGCTCATAAATGCGGAACTGAAGGCCGGAATAAATATAAAGCGTGAAGCGAATTGGGTATTTTTAGAAACTTTACGAGCTCTGGGGATCGATGAAGCGAAGTGTTTAAGCATTCGTGCACATCTCGCTGCAGCGCATCAGGAGCGCCATTTATGGTGTGAACCGGATTCGGAAGCTTCTACCGTTCTCCTTCATCTGAAGCGCGTTGGTTTACGAGTAGCCGTTATCTCCAATACCGAAGATGGACGTGTCAAAGAATCACTAGCTTTGGCCGATCTTGCTTCGCACTTTGAGTTTGTAATTGATTCTCACCTGGTCGGCAGCAGTAAACCGGATAAAGCAATCTTTCAGTTTGCACTCGACCAATTAGGACTGGAGCCGCACGCAGTGACTTATGTTGGCGATTCATATGGCTACGACGTGATTGGCGCGCGAAACGCCGGGCTACATCCGATTTTGCTGGATCGAATGAATGCGTACGAATCCGAGATCGGGTTAACAAGGATTCGGTCGTTGGGTGAACTTATGGGTTAGAGGAAGAAGAATTTATCCGCAGATTACACAGCTTACGCAGATTGCCTTTTCTGAATGGAGCAAGCGCTTTCCCTAATCCAAAACATCTCCGTAATCTGTGGATAAATTCTTTTTGATCGCTGCTGTGAACTATTCGAATTCGAAAAGCTCAAGAGGCTGACATCGCAGCGCTAGCTGGTTTTGGGCTCGCGCTCGCCAGGTTGCACGTAGAAATAGATCAGCGTCGCTTTGTCTTACCAAATGGCGGTATTCAGGATTTGGTTGAATTCTTCAGAGTCGAACTTGCGCGACCAGAGACGATTCTGCTTATCGCAGAAAAAGAAATAACACCTGTCGGATACGCGTTCGTTCGAATGGAACAGTCTGGCGAGGGAGTTTTATGAGCGACTTGGTTTGCGTGTCACGAAGATCGAGATGCGCCTCGACCTCAAGTGAATATTTAATCTGGTATATCTCGATCAGGCACCTCTGCATCAGGGGCTTCATTGACGACTCCACTCCACGACCATTTCGGAATGTGCATGCCGTACGGCACATCATCAGCCGATCGATGGTAGCGGGCCATTGTGTTCGTGGTGGCCCAGGCAAAGTAATCGTGCAACAGGCGCCGGAGCCGCTCGTCGCGGCTAAGGCCAACATCTTCCAAAGCCTGATCGAAACAGTCGATCGCACGCTGATCCATCTCTTCGTGTACACCGTTACCGCTGTGAATCCGCACGACTGAAGTCTCATCACCATACTGATTGGAATACTCCGCCGGTCCACCTAAAGCCTCCGCCCAATATGCGGCGAGACGCTCGGTATGCTGTGGATGAAATCCATGACTGAACGCATGACTAACGACTTCGTCCTCAAGCACCCGCTTGTGCCAAGCGTGGGCCAACCTCAAGATCGCGTCCATACCTCCGGCGGCCTCGTATACTGTTTGAATGGGTTCCGTATTCATTCCCGCATTATGCAGCATTTTTGACAGATGCGACGAAGATCTCTGCGCATTCTCTGCGTTCTCTGCGTCGTTCTCGTGTGTTTCGTGAATCGGACTTTCGGAAGCTGAGCAAAACTGCTGTTGTTGATAAAATTTGATGCGAACTTCACAACTTTCGCTCGCCCGAAAGCGTAGATGTTCATGGTGACGTGCAGTAGTACATTTCAATGTTGGTATTTGTCGTTCCGCCCTCGTTTGTAACTGAGTGAGACCCATGTTCTGTCCAAGATGTGCCGCTGAAAATGAGTTGGGACAAGCCTACTGTCGTCAGTGTGGGCTGGGACTAGCCGATGTTGCATTAGCTTTACATGGAGCAGCAACCGAATCCGTAGCGAAACTGAAATCAGGCTCCCACCTTATGAATGGTGGTATTGCGGTCTTGACGAGTTTCATGTTGATTGCGGTGATCATAACGCTTTTGAGCATCACGCAAGGTCATCCTTTTCTCGCTGTAATTGCGATGCTAAATGCAGCACTTGGGGCTATGGTCGGTGTGCCGTTGGTGATTGTTGGCAAGATGCGCGTCACGCAAGCATCGCGACTACTCTCGGGCGAAGAATCCGCGCATGAGGTCGCGGCAGAGCGAAATTACGAATACCTAAAGACCGGTGCAGGAGCAGAAATGAACCGCCTTCCTCCTGGTTCAGTGACCGATCGGACTACCCTCGACTTAAAACGCCATCGAAAACCATGAGGTCGTAAGCCACCCTCATTTCTCATCCCCGTCCGATAGTTCGATTACTTTCTTGATGAATAATTTCAGTCCTCTGATCTCAATTCCCTTCTGACGTTTCATCCGACAAAGAACTGACGCACTCGGCGTATCGAGGAAACTCGTTTCGCTGAGTTCGATTACCACAGGTCGACCCGTTTGACGAGAAAGGTCGCCGCAAATCTGTTCCAGCAACTCAGCGTCTTTCAAATGAATTATGCCTTCTACTTTCAACACTCTTGGCCCGTCGGCCGATTTCTGGACCGTCTTCGATTGTTCTCCCGACCCCGTCGGTGGGGCGTTCAAATTAGAGTCTGAGATTTCCGTAATTCTTATCGACATGTTTATTTCCAGCGGCCCGACTGCAGAGCCAATAGACGCATATCACTCCTTCGCCTCTCTGCCTATTGCGATCGAGCTCTCGGAAGGAGCCAAAGCCCCACCAACGCGCAGATTCACGACATCCAGGACGTCGAGGCTGAGATTTCTCAGATTGTCATGGACCGCATCGATCAGTTCCTGTTGGGAAAGGGCAGGAATCCATGACTTATCTGAACCTCGCCGCGCACCAACCTTGGTAACGATAACAAGACCGTCGGCATAAGGGTGTAGAGCCTTTTTTATGATCTGATTGGTTATATGCGGGCCATAGTAGTCGCACGTGTCGATATAGTTGACCCCTGACTCCACCGCTTCCCGCAGAACTACGATTGCGGCGTTGACATCACGCGGCGGTCCGAACACCCCGGAACCCGCAAGTTGCATTGCGCCGTAACCGATGCGGTTAACCGTCAATTTTGTGCCTGGTAAAGTGAAGCTCGCTTGGGTCGTCATCGTGTCTTTCCTTGAGTTTGGGCGTTTTCCCCCGCTTCCTCTGCGTCCCCGCGCTGCCCACGAAAGCGCAGAAACGCAGAGGAATGCATCGCGCCATCAGATCTGGCCTGCGCCTCCATCGACATTGATTTCGACGCCAGTTATGTACGAAGCATCATCAGACGCGAGAAACGCTACGGTCGCCGCGACCTCTTCTGGTTGGCCAAAGCGCTTCATCGGCACCTTCTCCACAATCTGCTTCGCAAATTCATCGACTGCTTCTTGCGGCAACCCCGTCCTGCCAAAGATCGGTGTAACAATAGGACCAGGCGCAACAGCGTTGACGCGGATACCGCGCTGGACTAGTTCCGCCGCGGCTGTTCGCGCTAAAGAACGCAACGCGGCTTTAGTTGCTGAATAAGCACTCGTGTTCGCGTTACCTTTAATGCTGGCTACACTGGTGTTGAAAATGACCGCCGCACCATTATTCAGAAGAGGCATTGCCTTCTGAAGGGTGAAATAAGCTCCCTTGATATTCGTATCAAATTGCTCATCGTAGGTATTCTCTGATGTGTCTGAGATTGGCGCGAACTTCGCAATGCCGGCGTTCACAAACAACACATCAATCTTGCCCAGCTTCTTCGATACTTCTGAATAGAGCCTGTCCAACTCAGCCAGATCTGAAACGTCCGCCTGAATCGCCAACACCCCATTGCCAATGGTTTTCACAGCCTCATCCAAAGTCTGTTTGCTGCGACCGGAGATGGCTACCTTTGCTCCCTCTTCCTGGAAGCGCTTCGCTGTTGCCAAACCAATGCCGCTGTTTCCACCGGTTACCACTGCTACTTTTCCTTCCAGTCTGCCCATCGATTCCTCCTTCGGAATTACTCGACCGTTCGACATTCTTCTTCCGTTCCGTTTATGTTGTTTTCGGAACGCCCAGTGGCCAATCACATCTCGTGCCAGAGAATTCGAGCGTCTCGGATTAACTGAGTTGACGCGCTGATTGGTGTTTTCGCGCGGTAACAGCGACAATTGTTGAAGCAGTGAGTGACTTGGAGTGACCACATACGGCCAGCTGACTTGTTATGAACAGCGGACCGCCTGCCAGTAATAAGGACGGAAGATTTGTCTACAACTACCGCTCAAATCGAAGGAAAAGGCTTGAAGCCCGAGCAGTACCTCACTTTGCTTGAGCTGTCGAAAGCAATCGCATCTCATCGTGATCTGACAAAGCTGTTTCACGATCTTGCATGTCGACTACAGGCGCTATTTAAGTTTCGGAGCATGGGCGTCGCGTTTCACGATTCCAAACGAAATTTAATGAAATGCCACTTCATGGAAACGTGTATTCCGACAAAATGGCAGGCTCCAACCGAAGGTCCGATTGATGGTTCGGTCGCCGGTTGGGTCTGGCAGCATCAGGAACCAATTGTGATCCACGATATCAGCGTGGAAGGAGATCGCTTTCCGTTTGTCAATGCGATACCGAGTCATCCGATCAAGGCAATTTGTAGTTTTCCTTTAACGACCGCAAGTCAGCGTATTGGTGCGCTCAATTTCTGGAGTGAGGATGTAGGTGCTTACGAGGAAATTGACGTTGAATTTACCGCATTGCTGGCAGCACAAATCGCCGTCGCGATCGAAGCTCAATGCCACCAACAAAACCTGGCTCGTGAGCGAGATCGCTGGCAATTGCTGTTAGAGATAAGTCATACCCTGGTCTCGAATCTCAACCTCCGTGAACTCATTCCCGCAGTCTCCGGATGTCTTCGTCGAGTCCTGGCACACGATGTTGCGGGCTTGGCGCTATACGATCCAGTCATTAACAAGCTGCGCGCAACAGCAATCGACTTTCCGGATCACGACGACGTTTTCACTGAAGGCGACATTATCGAACTTGACGGAACGCTATCAGGCCGCGCCTTCACAACTCGTCTGCCTGTGATGATCACCGCTTCCGACCTTTCGACTGATCGGTTTGCCATCCGAACTGGCCTCAAGTCCGGATGCAAGATTCCATTGATTTCTCACGATCGCGTTCTTGGTGTTCTCGGCGTCGGACGACTCAGCGAAGATCCGTTTACCGAGGAAGACATTGATCTGCTGACCGCCGTTGGCGAACAGGTGGCCGTAGCAGTCGAGAATGCTTTGGCTTACCGCAAAATCGATGAGCTTAAGAATCGGCTCCAGGAGGAAACGCTCTATCTTCAGGAAGAAATCCGCAGTGAATACAACTTCGAGGAGATCATCGGCACTAGTCCAGCGCTAAAGCGCGCGCTCGAAGACGTGCAAACTGTAGCTCCCACTGATTCGACAGTTCTTGTTTTTGGAGAAACTGGAACGGGGAAGGAATTGATCGCACGCGCACTTCACAATCTGAGCAGTCGAACCAATCACCCGTTGGTGAAAGTGAACTGTGCTGCTATTCCCACCGGCCTCCTGGAAAGTGAAATGTTTGGTCATGAGCGCGGGGCTTTTACGGGAGCGGTGGAACAGCGCAAGGGACGTTTTGAACTCGCGCATCGCGGTACGATTTTTCTCGACGAAGTTGAAGAGATACCGCTCGAGTTGCAACCAAAACTGCTGCGCGTCCTGCAGGAGCAAGAGTTTGAACGTCTGGGTAGCGGAAAAACAATTACGGTCGACGTGCGTGTGATTGCTGCGACAAACGCAGACCTGGCACAAATGGTTGCCGAGAAAAAGTTTCGCAGTGACCTTTACTATAGATTGAATGTCTTTCCCATTGTGCTGCCTTCGTTACGCGAACGTGCTCAAGACATATCGTTACTCGTTCACTTCTTCGCGCAACGCTTCGCACAGCAGATGAAGAAACCCATCAAATCAATTCCCGCCGACGCTATCGCACAGCTCACTGCTTACAGCTGGCCCGGTAATATTCGCGAACTTCAAAATTTGATCGAGCGCGCCGTAATTCTTTCGCGCGGCTCGGTGTTGGAAGTTCCGCTCGGTGAAATAAGAAAACCCGCCGCAAACGAGATACTCATTAACGGATCTGGCCCTGTGACACTGGAAGCCGTAGAACGGGAACACATTATCAAAACGTTGCGTGAAGCTGGGTGGGTAATCGGCGGCAACACCGGCGCCGCCGCTCGGCTGGGGCTAAACCGCACCACCTTAAATAATCGCATGCGAAAGTTGGGTATTACCCGCCCGCGACCGGAATAGTTTCTACTTCGAATTTCCCAGAGTAAGCCTGTTCGAACCACGTGACCTACAGCGGTCACGTGATTCTATCCGGTCAGATTTCTGACTCATATTTCGACCAGCCTCCCTAACTGAGATTCCGGTAATTTCTGTGGTTTCCGCCCCGTAGATCCGACAATCCCGGCACTTTTCATCTCCTAAACAAAAACCAGCGATCTCGAGCATTTTCCTGGTAAGTGCAATGGCAGGTGCCTTGCTTAGACGTTGTTAACGAATCCAAGGAGAACGTCATGAATTCCCGAGTACGAATTGTGAAACGGAACGAAAGCAGCGAACCCAAGCAGGTAGTCAGTAGTAAACCGACGGAGCTGGTGCGCAATCGCGAGATGGTAGCGGTCGTCAAGAGTTGGATTGACGAATTCAAGCTCCGCAGCAGACAAGAACGTCGAGTCGCCCTGCCACTTCTGAACAAAGCCTAAATGCCATCGTCGAGCCACTATCGAAGGTGAATATGTCAACGAGACTAAAACAATTCCTACACAGACCGAAGCTGGTAATCTCGATTGCAGTTGTGATGGTGCTAGCCATCATTGCGTTGATAACGATTGCAATTAAGTCGAACGAAGGCGTCAAGGCGGCGCCACGACCACTCGATGTTGAAGTCGTGAAGGTCCAACAGCAAGACGTACCTGTATACAGCGAGTGGATCGGAACGACTGAAGGGCTCGTTAACGCCGATATTAAAGCTCAAGTTACCGGCTATCTACTGCGACAGGACTATAAAGAAGGCTCTTTCGTCAAGAAGGGCGAGCTCATGTTTGAAATTGATCCTCGTCCATTCCAGGCGGTACTCGATCAAGCGAACGGTCAACTGGCTCAGTTTGAAGGTCAACTGGAGCAAGCCGATTCCCAGGTGGTCCAGGCAGAAGCGCAGGTTGCTCAGGCAAACAGTCAGTTACTGCAGGCGCAAGCTCAGCTCGCGCAATCCAATGCGAACCAGGTAAAAACCCAGCTCGACGTTAATAAGTATGCGCCCCTCGCAGAACAGAAGGCAGTTACTCAGCAAGATTACGATAACGCAAAACAGGCAAACGTAGTCGCGAAAGCAGAAGTTGAAGCATCGCAAGCACGCGTTGAAGCAGCACGCGCCCAACTGCGTGTCGCCAACGCACAGATCGGAGCCGCCAAAGCCTCGACGAAAACAGCAAACGGCCAGATCGAAAACGCGAAAGCCACAATCAGAACTGCCCAACTCAATTTAAGCTTTACTCGCATTGTTTCGCCGATTGATGGCATCGCGGGACTTGCCCAAACACAAGTAGGCGATCTGGTTCAGCCTAACAATCCGAACAGTCCACTGCTCACTACTGTATCCACTGTCGATCCAATCAAAGTTTATTTCACGATTAGCGAGCAGCAGTATTTGGCATTTACTAAAGCCAATCTAATTGAAGCGAGACAGGGCGCGAGTGTCGCCCAGATCGAGTTGGAGTTGATCCTCTCAGACGGCACGACTTATCCACAGAGAGGGAGCTTCTACTACGCAGATCGTCAGGTGGATCAGAAGACTGGGGCGATTCGGATTGCAGGACTGTTTCCCAATCCGGGAAACATTTTACGTCCCGGGCAATACGGCCGTGTGCGTGCGGTCACCGCCACGAAAAACAGCGCCCTTCTCGTTCCAGAACGCGCTGTCACTCAGTTGCAGGGTGGCTATCAAGTCGCGGTTGTTGGCAACGACAACAAGGTTGACATCCGCACGATCAAATTGGGCGACCACAGTGGACCGATGTGGATTGTCGAGGACGGACTCAAGCCGGGTGAGTCTGTTGTTGTAGAAGGGATTCAGCGCATAAGGCCTGGCGTTGTTGTCAATCCGAAGCCTTACACCAAAAAAGACTGAACCATGATCTCAAAACTCTTCATAAACCGACCGGTTGTAGCAATGGTCATCGCCATTGTGACGGTGATCATTGGATTGGTAGCGATGGCCGGATTGCCCGTGGCCCAGTTTCCCGACATTGTGCCACCGCAAATCATCGTTAACACCACGTACACCGGCGCCGATGCACAAACAATCGAGCAGTCAGTCGCCACGCCGTTGGAACAACAGATGAGTGGCGTCGACGACCTGCTATACATGCAATCGACGAATGCCAACGACGGTACGATGACTTTGACGGTCACCTTCGACGTCGATACGAGTCCGAACTTCGATCAGGTCAACGTTCAGAATCGAGTGGCCCAGGCGCAACCTAACCTACCAGCTGATGTCAATCAGTTTGGTTTGAGCCAGCGCAAGTCAACGGGCATACCGACCATGGCCTTTGCGCTTTATTCGCCTCAAGGGACACGCGACTCACTTTTTCTGGCAAATTACGCAAACATCAATATCAACGATGCGTTATATCGAGTTCCCGGCGTAGGTGAAGTTCGACTGTTCGGTGTGAGCGACTATGCGATGCGAATCTGGGTAAAACCCGATCTGCTCGCGAAGCTTGGTTTAACTGTTCCGGATCTCGTGCGCGCAGTTCAGCAACAAAACACGGTTAACCCGGCAGGCCAGGTTGGTGCTGAGCCCGCACCCAGTGGCAAAGAGACAACTTATACAGTTCGCGCGCAGGGTCGACTTCAGACTCCAGAGGAGTTTGGCCAGGTCGTGGTGCGTTCGAGTCCTGATGGGTCTATTGTCAGATTAAGCGACGTCGCCCGCATTGAACTTGGCGCACAGAACTACCAACAGCTCGCGCGGTTCGGTGGGAAACCTGCCGCGATCGTCGCCGTATTCCAGGCCCCTGGATCAAATGCGCTCGCAGTGGCAGACGGCGTCAAGAAGACGATGGACGAACTCAGGCAGCGCTTTCCAGCTGACCTCGATTACGCAGTTGGCCTTGATACAACTCGATCAGTTACTGAAGGAATACGTGAAATCGTTCAGACACTCGTAATTGCAATCATTCTCGTTCTCTTAGTCGTCTTCATTTTCCTTCAGAACTGGCGGGCCACTCTGATTCCAATGATCGCGGTGCCCGTTTCACTAATCGGTACGTTTGCAGTCTTCCCATTGCTTGGATTTTCAATCAACACCCTTTCTCTGTTTGCGCTGGTCCTGGCGATTGGCCTTGTAGTCGATGATGCGATCGTTGTGGTTGAGGCGGTGGAGCATCACATCGAAGAAGGTATGAGTCCGCGTGAGGCAACACTGAAGGCAATGGAAGAAGTTGCCGGACCTGTGATCAGTATTGCGTTGATCCTGGCATCCGTTTTCATACCAGTTGCTCTAGTCAGTGGCATTCAGGGCCGTTTGAATAAGCAGTTTGCCGTGACGATTGCGGTCTCGGTCGTGATTTCGGCATTCAACGCTCTGACCCTCTCACCAGCTCTCGCGGCGTTGATGCTACGTCCGCGCAAGGAATCGCGTGGAGTGCTGGCCAAATTTTTCGCTGCGTTTAATCGTTGGTTCGCAAAAGCAACGCACGGTTATGTTGCTCTAAGTCGCGGCCTGATCCGCAAAGCCGTCGTGGGTGTGTTGATTCTGGCGGGCTTCGCGTTAATTGATGGCATTTTTGGTAGACGCTTACCAACCAGCTTCTTGCCCGAGGAGGACTATGGATACTTGTTTCTGAATATCCAGCTCCCGCCAGCCGCGTCGCTCGAACGAACCGATGAAGTCTCGAAGAAGGTCGAAGCCATTCTCAAACAAACAGAGGGAGTGCAGTACACGACCACGATCAATGGTTTCAGTCTGTTGAATCGAGTCTCAGCCAGTTACAACGGGTTCTTTTTTGTCTCTCTGGCGCCCTGGAGCGAACGGAAACACACGGCCGCAGAGATCGTAAAGACCGTCAATGTCAGACTTGCCAATGAAGTACCGGAGGCAATTGCGTTTCTGTTTAGTCCGCCGGCAATTCCGGGACTTGGGAATTCGGGCGGGCTCTCGTTTTGGTTGCAGGATCGCAGTGGTGGATCTGTCGAGTTCCTTGATCAGAACACCCAAAAATTCGTAGCGGCGGCCCGGCAACGGCCTGAACTCGCAGCTGTTGTCTCACAGTTCTCAGCAACGACCCCGCAGATCTTCGCTGATGTCGATCGAGACAAGGCGCTTAAGCAGGGAGTTGATGTCAGAGACGTGTATCAAACATTGCAAGCCTACTTAGGCGGTCTATTCTTAAATCAGTTCAATAGATTCGGAAGACAATGGCGAGTCTTTCTTCAGGCAGAAGGAGAGGAACGACTGAGCGATCACGACATCGCCCAATACTACGTTCGTAATAACGATGGGAATATGGTCCCCCTTTCATCGTTGCTAAAAACTCGAAACATTCTTGGACCTGAATATACCAACCGTTTCAATCTCTATCGCGCGGCTCAGATCATCGGAACGACGGCCCCTGGGTACAGTTCCGGACAAGCGATGGCGGCTCTTGAAGAAGTCGCGAAACAGACCCTGCCACCGGAGATTGGCTACGACTGGTCCGACCTTTCTTACCAGGAGCAAAAAGCTTCCGGAAGTACTACCGGCGTGTTCGGACTATCGCTCGTGTTTGTGTTTCTTATTCTCGCAGCACTTTATGAGAGTTGGTCACTTCCCTTCTCGGTTTTGCTCACAGTGCCAATTGCGATCTTCGGAGCTTTCCTTGGTCTCTGGCTGCGAGGTTACGACCTGGATGTCTATGCTCGAATCGGGTTGATCGTGCTCATTGGGTTAGCGGCAAAGAACGCGATTCTGATCGTCGAGTTCGCCAAGGCCGAACTGGAGAAGGGTCGCGATCTAGTCGACGCAGCACTTGAAGGTGCACGGTTGCGGCTGCGTCCAATTTTGATGACCTCGTTTGCATTTATCTTTGGCTCCGCGCCGTTATGGGTTGCTTCCGGGGCTGGCGCATCTGCGCGTCGCATCCTTGGCACAGTGGTAATCGTCGGGATGTTAGCGGCCACATTAATCGCAATCTTCATCATTCCAGTAACGTTCTATCTTGTCGAGAAAGTGACCATGAGATTCAGCAAGCAACATGCACCGGACCTTTCACAGCACGAGCCGCGGCCGGCGACGGGAGACTGAACATTGATCAAAAAGGCTAAAGAACTCTCGACCATCATAGTTGTTATTAGCTTGTTGGCCGGTAGCGTCGTGGGCCAGAAGAAGAACGAGCGGCCGCCGGTTCCCAATGAGTTTCGTAGTGCTGAGGCTACTCAGCCAGGCGATCAAACATCGATTGGCGATTTGAAATGGTTTGAAATTTTCAAAGACGACGAACTGCAAAAAATGGTGCGCTCAGCGATGGCGCAAAACTATGATCTGCGGCTTGCAGTTGCCCGAATAAATGCAGCGCGCGCTAATCTGGGACTCGCACGATCCGATCAGTTGCCTCAGTTTTCAGCTGGTGCAGATCTCACCACGAGCCGTCTATCATCGAATACCGCGGCAGGTTCATTTGGACAAGGTGGCCGGACTCGCAGCGTTGGTAGTGTCTTTTTGAATCTCCTTACATTCGATTTGGATGTCTTTGGAAGGTTGCGTCAACAGACTAAAGCTGCGCGTGCTGAGCTTCGCGCTTCAGAGGAAGATCGCAATTCCGTTCAGACAATCGTCGTTGGTGACGTTGCAGCCGGTTACTTCAGTTTGCTCGAGCTTGATAGTGAATTGAATATAGCGAGGCAAACTTTAACAACACGGCAAGAATCGTTGCGACTCATCGCATTGCGTCAGCAAGGTGGCTTGGCGACTTTGTTGGACGTTCGTCAGGCTGAAGAGCTCGTCTACCAGGCGTCGCAGACAATTCCCGATACCGAGCGCCAGATCGCGCAAACAGAAAATCAACTTAGCTTCATCCTTGGTAACAATCCAGGATCAATCACACGCGGTCAGCCACTCGATCAGCAACAAACGCTGCCCACTGTTCCTGCGGGGCTTCCGTCATCTTTGCTTGAACGCAGACCTGACATTCGGTCTGCCGAGGAGAATCTTGTCGCCCAACGTGCCCTGGTTTCTGCTGCAAAGCGAGCCTTTTTTCCCACAATCAGTTTGACCGGATTATTTGGCTTTCAGAGTGATCAACTGTCGAGTCTGTTTAGTGGGCCGAGTAAGGCCTGGAGCTTCGTGCCGCAAATCACTCAGCCAATCTTTACAGGCGGAAGGCTCAAGTCAGATGTAAAGTTCGCAAGAGCACAACAGGAGTTTGCAATCGTTCAATATCAACAGACGATTCAGAATGCTTTCAAAGAAGTGTCGGATGCCCTCATTCAATATCAGAAGGTTCGAGAAATAAGGACCCAGCAGGAATTGTTGGTTTCGACACTACGAGACAGATCACGATTGGCACATCTCAGATACGAAGGTGGTGTCGACACGCTTCTGAATGCTCTTGATTCCGATCGCGAGTTATTCGATGCTGAATTGAACTTAACTCAGACGAAACGCAACGAACTGTTGTCGCTGGTACAGCTTTACAAAGCATTGGGAGGCGGATGGCAACAGTAACTAGCAGGAGCAGGAGCAGGAGCAGGAGCGAGTAGGAGCAGCGAAGACCAGTGCGTAGTATCCGTCAGGTCAAATCCTCTTTCGAGACCCCACATTTTTGCAAGAACCAACTGGACCCTGCCGCTCCCACTCCTGCTCCTGCTCCAGCTCCTGTTCCTGCCTACATGATTTAACTCATTCCCTTGAGAGCTATGAGGGGATCAACGGCGGCAGCTTTGCGAGCCGGCACGATGCAGGCCACCAAGGCAACCGTAAGTACTACCAGAACAATCACGGCGAATGTCGCCGGATCATTTGGAGCAACGCCAAACAGTAAACTGCGCATGAAACGCGTCAGGACAAAAGCTGCTCCTAATCCAATGCCAATGCCCGCCGCGGTTAGCTTCGCGCCATCACCGACAATCATTCTTAAGATGGCCGGAGCGCCGGCGCCGATCGACATTCTGATTCCTATTTCCTGCGTTCGCTGAGCAACAACATACGCCATTACTCCATAGATTCCGACAAAAGCCAGTAATGTCGCTAGCCCGGCAAATACGACAAAGAGCATTACGCTGAGCTTGCGTTGGGACAATGAATCCGAAATGACCATATCCATACTCTGACCTTGAGAGATGGGCACGCCACGATCCAGAGAGCGGACAAGTCCACGTATCCCCACTGCAAGATTGGCCGACTCTCTACTTCTCGTTCGCATGACAAGAAAGACGTTTCTCAGTGCGTTCGGGTAAGGATTTTGCGACAGTGGGACATAGATCGTCGGATTCGCTTCAATGTCCATTCCCGAAAGCTTAACGTCACCCACCACTCCAACGATTTCACGCCATTTATTAGTAATCGGAAAGATCTGAATCCTTTGACCAATCGGACTCTGGTTCGGGAAAAATCTCCTGGCAAATTTCTCATTGACTATTGCCACGTCCGGAGCGTCGCCCATCTCACGACTATCGAAATCACGCCCGTTCTTGATCTGAATACCCATGACTTTGAAAAAATCCTGAGTCGTAGTCCGATAGTCGACACTTGGCGCGTCTGCCGGACTAACGGGCTGGGCCTGTGAGATAAATGTGGTGGAAGAAATCCCTCCTACGATGGGCAAACGATTTACGACTGCGACCGAATCAATTTCTGGCTGCGATGATCTAATTTCCGTTGCCACACGATCATAGAAGCGCGCCTGCTTCACTAGATCAGGATAACCAGTTAGTGGAATTCCGATGCCCATGCTGATGACGCCATGAGGATCTATGCCCGCATCCGCCGCTTTCAATGATGCGAAACTACGAATCAGAAGCCCGGCGCCAATCAAGAGAACAAAGGCAATTGCGATTTCCGAGATGACCAGCGAACTTAACAACCTCTGGTGCAGAACAGCTCCTGTTGTCCCCCTGCGGCTCTCATTCACTGCCTCGACCGCGTTTACGCGAGAAGAACGCAGCGCCGGAATAACGCCAAACATCACTCCGGTTATGAGTGCAATTCCCATCGTGAATCCGAGGACGCGAAGGTTAATGCCGATGGTCTCAACTCGTGGAAGCTTGGCACCCACGGTATTGACGAAAATCCTCACGGCGATTGCTCCCAAAATCAAACCCAGAAAACCACCCATCAAACTCAAGAAGAGGCTCTCTATTAATGACTGCCGCACGAGGTGCATCCGCGTTGCTCCCAGCGCCGTCTTAATCGCAAGCTCACCCCGGCGCGCTGTTGCTTTCGCTAGTAAGAGATTTGCGACGTTGGCGCAAGCAATAAGAAGGACGAGGCCAACGGCTCCCCATAACACGAATAGTGACGTGCCCAGGCTTCCGACCACCTGGTCGTGAAGTGAAACTAAATTGTAGGTAGAACCTTTGTTTACTTCTGGATACTGCTGGGCCAGGCGGGAGGCGATTGTGTCTAACTCAGCACGAGCCTGCGTGAGAGAGATTGCCGGCTTCAGTTTGCCAAGCAGCCGTAAGAAGGCCTGGCCACGGTTTATTTCAGCGGGCCGCAGAACCAATGGGATGTAAAGGTTCATGTCTGAGGAGGGGTAATAGATTCCGGGGGGCAGGACACCGATAATCGTGTGTGCCTTTCCATCTATAACTACGCTCTTGCCAATCGTTTCATTTCGGGCGCCATACCGACCCTGCCAAAGGGAGTAGCTTAATATCACCACGGGTTGCGCGGTCGATTGATCTTCATCCGTTGCGAAATCGCGACCTGCTATGGGATGAACTCCCAAAACGGTTAAAAAATTTGTGGACACTCGCGCCCCGTTTTGACGTTCCGGTTCGTCACCATCATCAAAGATCATCGGCTGCGCCCTGATCGCCGCGATGTTTTCAAATACCGTATTCTGGGCCACTAGATCCTGAAGATTAGGAACCGACTCAGGATTTTGATCGCTCTTGGTTTCAACAGGTGTTTTCCAGATGACCGCCAACCTTGATGGATCACCAAACGGAAGCGCCGTTAGCATCACTGCATTGACGATGCTGAACATTGCTGCATTAATGCCAATGCCAAACGCCAGAGTGATCAGACACACACATAGGAAGAGTGGGCGCTTGAAGAGCATACGCGCCGCGAAGCGACAATCCTGCCATATTCCATGAATCATTGGCGGATGGTAGCGACGATCTATCCATCACACAATCTCATTGTTTTCATGCTTTCGATGAGCAATGCTCATCTATGGTCTTTGGTCTTTGACCTTCGGTCTTTCTCCGCGTCGAAGACCTAAGGCCAAGATCTGCTGGGATCGGTCAAGTCAGTGTCGCATCAGGATTGATTGCATGGATGAGTCGTAATTTAGCGGGTTTTTCCCGGGGCTTTGTTTTCGAAACCAGCACAGAGTTGTTCGCAAGCAACCGAATGAACGCTTCAAGGTGTGCCGGTGGCTTCTTGGTTTTTAAAGTAGCGGCATACCAGGTACGGCAGAAGCCTCGCTTGGTTAACGGAATCGCTTGAACCATTCCGGACTCAAGTTGTCGAGCGATAGACCACTTCGACAATATGCCGATTCCCAGTCCGGCTTTCACCATCTCCACGATAGCTTCGGTCAGCTGCACACTTGAAACGCGTCTGGGCGAGACGCGCGCTGGAACCAGAATTTTTTGAAACACCCTATTCTCTTCGGGCGCTGAGTAGATGACTAAATGTTGGTCCTGGAAGTCATTCGCGGAGATCCAGGACTTTGAACAGAACGGATGTTCCCTGGAAACGATAACAACATATTCATCCCGAAAGAGAGGCTGGTAGCGGATTTTACTGTTTGGTCGAGCAGAGTTTGTAAGTCCTACATCGATGACACCATCCAGAACCGCACTAATCGGATCGCCGGTTGCTTCCACAATAATCTTTACGTCGATTCCGGGGTACTCAACATTGAACCTCTTCAGAACCTGAGGAAGCCAATGGTAACAGGTATAGCATTCGGTGCTGATACGTAACACACCTTCCTGGTTCAACGCGATGCGCTTAACATCTTCTTCCAGACGATCGAGATGATCGAGGATTTCGTTGGCCGCGATTAGTATCCGTTTCCCTGCCGACGTCAGAAGCATTTTCTTGTTGACGCGATCGAAGAGAGTCACACGCAGCTTGGTCTCAATGTCGCGCAGTTGGTGACTCAACGCTGATTGCGTCAGAAAGAGTCGATTACCTGCCCTGGTGACGCTACCTTCCTCAGCTATCGCTCGAATCAAACGCAGATGTCTGACTTCCAGCTTCATATCTGTTTTCTTCGATGAACAAAAGTAATGCTAATCGGAACCTTCATGAAGATTTCACATCGCGAAACATGATAACCGTCACAGCCGGGGAAGCAAAGTTTGTGATTGGTGACCAGCCTGGCCTCGCCGTGCAAGGCCTAAGTGGCTGACCGCACTTGCCGGCGGCGAGCGTTACAACGAACTATTGAAATAGCAAAGGAATCCTGATAGAAGGGACCTACCATGAAGATAAGAGTCGTGCTGCAAATCCTTTGCGCCAGTCTGTTGGCGTCAACGCCAATGCTCAAGACTCCGGCGCAGACCCCCGGACCGACTCAAGTACAAACGCAGCGCGGAACCGATCCCGAGATGGAACAACGTCAACGAGATCTCAGACTCGTTGACAAGTTAATGGGTGCCAAGGAAACTCCAAAAACTACGAGTACAAAACGGAAAGATCCGAAGGTCGTGGCTGCCGAACTCCAAGAGGACTTCGAACACATCCAACTCGTCGACAGCGACCTGGTACAAGCGGCCTCAAACCCCGCCCCCCTGAACCTTGAGTTAGTTGTCAAATCCAGCGCCGAGATCGTGCAACATTCCAAGCGGCTCCAGGAAAATCTGGGGCACCCTGAACCCGAAAAGGGGAGTGATCCGCCAAAGCTGCAACCATTGACTGACGTCGACCAGTTGAGGCGCTCGCTCGCAAACCTGGACACGCTAATCACTGAATTCGTACACAATCCAATGTTCACAAACGCGAGCACGCGCGACGCTGAATTATTAGTCAAAGCCCGCCGCGGTCTCGCTCAGATCATCGCACTGAGCGAACATATCAAAAAGAACACCGAAGAGTTGAACAAGGGAGTCAAGCAGTCCCCGTAAGCGACAACCCTAACCTGGATTCATCCTACCGAGCGCTGTCCATTCCTTCCCTAACTGACCGCAAACCGAAACGCCTGTGCTTTCAGCTTGAAACATAATGTCCACGAAAAAACAAAAGGGTTGGTCCAAACATGTGACGAATTCAAGCAATGCTCTTGCTCTCGAAGGCAGTAGCGCAAAGAGCGTAGAGAGTGCGCAATCTGAGGAGGCGACGAGATGGCGAATGCAAGAGTGCGGTACATGATAAACGACCTCGATCCGGCGATTGATTTCTATACAAAGCATCTCGGCTTCGAGGTAAAAATGGAGCGCAGACCAAACTTCGCGATGCTGGTAAGAGACAACCTCGAGTTAATCCTCAGTACTAACTGGGGGCCCGGCAGCGCGGCAAAACCAATGTTGGATGGAAGCAAAGCCGAACCCGGAGGGTGGAATCGAATAATCGTCAACGCGGATGACCTCCCGAAAGAAATATCGAGACTCAAAGCAGCAGGAGTGCATTTCCGCAACGAGATCAGTAGTGGTCCGGGCGGCTCTGAAATCATCTTCGATGATCCTTCGGGAAACCCCGTGGAACTCTTCCAGCCGGCAGGCTAAAAAAACTTTGAACGACAGAATTGGTAATGAGTAGTTCGCGCACATTGCAATATTTACTTTTTAACATGAGCATGCATAGTTCGACCTGATCTTGTCCTTGGTGGAGGTTTGAGATGGCACTTAGTTTTGCCCATGATGTTCGTCCGCTGTTTCGTGATACGCCGGACGTTGACACGATGAAAAGTATGGGATTGGACCTGTCGTCTTACGATGACGTGAAGGCAACGGCAGCAGGCATCTATGCGCGTTTGGAGGACGGAAGCATGCCCTGTGATGAGCCCTGGCCCGCGGAACAGCTGGCTCTATTCAAACGTTGGATGGATGAAGGAATGGCACCTTGAAGATCTCAGATCTCAGATCCCAGATTGGCTCCCTGACTCTGCGATCTGGGATCTGGGATCTGGGATCTGAGATGTGCCATTTGGATTATCAACTTTCAGGCTGAAGCAAAGGGGGATCTATGAAACGACAAATCTTAGGCGGCTTAATCGCAATCGTCGCGTTCGCTTTATTTCTGTCATCTGGACATGCACAAAATAATGTTGTGGTCGATATAAAAAACGGGCAGGGTCAGAGCGTTGGTACTGCCACGATCTCACCCGCGACATCGGGCGTCAGCATTACGCTCGATCTCAAGAACCTTCCGCCTGGAGAACATGCTATCCACATTCACCAGATGGCCAAGTGTGACGGACCTGCTTTTCAAACTGCAGGCGCTCACTTCAATCCTGACGGTAAGGAGCACGGCACCCAGAATCCAAAAGGGCCTCATGCAGGAGACATGGATAACTTTACAGTGGCGTCCGACGGCACAGCACGCGCAACGGTCACTGATCCTCGAGTGGATCTTGGGACCGGCACTAATTCACTATTTTCAAACGGCGGGACGTCGCTCGTGATTCATGCTAAAGCAGATGATATGAAGACTAACCCCTCCGGAAACTCGGGCGATCGGATCGCTTGTGGAGTGATCAAAAAATAGATCTTCTATCTACCAATACTGTTTGCTGTGATCTGTATTGGACGAGGATCGAAGTGCGCGCATTCGGGCTTCATTATAGTTGGATGATCGAAGCCCCTGCACCTAGTAACGCTCTCATTTCGTCGGATCAAAGAGTAAAGGGAAAAACTGACCGCTCATCTTCTGGCCTTTTGGAATTGGCGGTACACCTCGATTCGGCGGATCGTCCGATACCGAAAAAACACCGTCGCGAAAAACGTTGATCACTACTGCCCTTCTCGGGTTTTCGGTGCGATTCTCGTATGAGCCGTGCACCATCAGAGGATGATGAAAAGAAGATTCACCTCGCTTCAGCTCTATCGCCACCGGTTTGAATTCTCGTTTCTGATCAGGAGTCAGCGCGTCCCAGATCATGTTCATGTCGTTTGCAAAATCCTCGCGTGGGAGCAAGTTCCAGCGATGACTACCCGGAACATAATGAACGCAGCCGTTTTCGCGAGTGGAATCGTCTAAACCAATCCAGCATGAAAGATGCGCCATCGGCTGAGTTCTGGTCCAATAAGAATAATCCTGATGCCAGATCACCACGCCTCCATGATGTGCTGGTTTGTAAAAGATTTGGTCATGCCAGAAGCGCACCGCACCCTCCAGCAATTGATAGGCAGCCATCGTAAAGGCCGGATGCCACAGAATATCGTGAAGCCCTGTTTCAACCCGCCACGCACCGAGTGCGTGAAAAAGAATCTTCTGGCGATCCGCAGATTCGTTTGAATAGAATTCGTAAAGAAGCGAGTTGCCGGGATGTTTGGGATCCACCAGATCCATTACTTCCTTTTGTAGAACTTCGATCTGTGCGTCGTTCAACATCCGAACACCAGCCAAATAGCCGTTCTCCCGATAGAACTCTAGTTGTTCATCAGTCAAGCGGTATTGTTCCCAATCTTCCAAGCGCCGGGGCGCTGGAAAAAGATTTCCAATAGCGTGGTCATACTTTGAAAGGTCTTCAATCATATTCCTCGCTAAACATTACTTACTCCCTGCTCATGTTCGATATGCCTTAGCTTGTGGGACAAATGGCTCACCAACTCTGCCTTAACTGCGCCATCAATTCGGTGCGACGAACGCGCAGCGCGTCCGACGTGAAACTCTCGTATGCTTGTTGCGCGTCGTATTTGGGAAACGGTATCAAGGTCGATTCCACCACCAGCGATGATTTCGATCTCTGGACCCGCTAACTCTTGATACGTTATGAATCGAGCTATCTTTTCGCTCAACGAGCCCGGACCTCCATGGCTCAAAATACGGTCAACTTGATGCAGACTTTTTGCGTCCGACAGGTCCACCCGTATCGCGGCGACGACTCGGCTGATTATAGACAGGAAGTCTGATCCGGCGACTGTTCAGATGAGCGTCAGGGCCGCTCTTGCGAATCCACAGAATAAGAGCGGAGTCATTAACACGCTCGTCTATCTCGAAAATGTTTCACCTTCCATCTTGAAGCAAAACAGAGGCGAGATCGACAAGCTCCTGGACGCGGCAAAAGATAATGGTCCACAAACAGCTGATCACATCAAGAAGGTGCAAGACCTGCTCAACAACTGATACCGCGTGACGATCGATGCGTGGCCGTTCAGGAAGTATCAAAACCGAAACGAGCTCACGCGCGGGCGAACGCCTGATGCAGAAGCTACATATTCCTGTCCTTGATAACGCAGGCCACGCAACTCAGATCGTCCGTCGAACGGTCCAAAATTTGGTGTCGCTTCGATCTTGCCAAACAAGCCCGCCTGGATACCAAACAAGTTCTCGACTATAGGTTCAAGATATGCACAGCCTGACACGCAGGCCCAATCGTTAATGTACGGTTGATCCGACGGTGCTTTGCGAGCGCCGCCGCCTGCTTCAGGTGCAACTACAGTCTCCGCAAAGTGGGCCTGCGCGATCGGTCCCTGCCGTGCAGTTTCGGCCAGACCTTTGATCCATTTGAAGGCGACCTCTCCTTCGCCCGCCACATACAACGCACTTAACGCCAGCGCGGGCCACGCCGTGTACGCTCCTGTCCACTGGTGATCCGGACGAATGCTAAACGTGACGTCTAAATCCTTGGTGGATAGTGCGCGCATCCAAACCGGAGTCTGCAGCTCTTCGCGGAAGAATCGCACCATCTCGCCCTTAATCTGTTTGCTCAAGGTATCACCGATGGTGACGAGCACGGTCCCAAAGTCGTAGCAGTGGCGCACTTCATTCATACTTCCATCGGGAAGCCGACAATGCCAGATCCCCTTTCCTGCAACATAAAGTTCGAGCACCTTCTGGCTCAACTGCTGTGCTTCGGAGCGCATGGCTTGTGCTTTCGCAGAAGCACCCCGGTGTTCCAGCAAATCTGACACGAAACGCAAGTTGTAAACATTCGCTGCATTCAAACCGGCGACCTCATGCACATAACTGCTGACGGCTTCCAGTAGATTTGAAACCCCACCATAGTCCGCCAGGCCATGCTTGTTCGTATCCAGCTTCCGCCAATGTTCGGCGTAGGTCACCAACCGATCAATCACTTTCTGGCCGCCTACTTCTTTGTCGAGCCAGGCATGATCGCCGGTCCAACGCAAATACTCACGCGCCATCCGACACATCGCAAAATCATTCACCGAATACCACGGGCCGACGCCTGAGCCAGTGAGGTATTCGGTACCAAAATGTTGATAAACATCAAGCTGCATCCAAGTCTCGATCATGCGACGCAAAACAAGCGGGTCGAGCATGGCTAGAAGCATCGCACTCAAACTGATGTCCCAAATGAAGGTCGTGCTCTCCCAGTAGCGCGGCGCCAGCGTGACGTAGGTTGTGCCGTAGACTGAGTGGGGAGTAGTGCGCCTGAAAAAAAGCGAGCTCATCACTGCGGAGTGGTAAAGACGGCGGACCGACTCGTCACTCGTCACGAGGGTAGGCAAGTAGCCGGAGAATCGATCGTTACCAGGAGTGAAAGCAGCTTTCAGTTGTTCGTTCCATTCGTCGCGCACTTCTCTAGCCGCGGCTTCGAAATTTCGCACGAGTCCATCGTAATGTCCCTGTGCTTCTTCAGCGGTCCCAGCCAGCGCGTTGACGAAGTTGATTGTGCGTTCTTCACCCGGAGCAAGTTCGAAACGATAAATGAGCCAGGATGGAAGCACCTCCGTGGCGAGCGGCCAGGCTCCTTGAAGCGAGTAGGCATTAGTGCGCACTGACTTACAGATTACCGCGCCGCGCTCGCGGTCTATCGTACGGTGATTATCGAATTCCCCAGGCGAATAGGCTGCGTTCCACGGACTCACACTCTTCGTTACTCCTCCATTCAGTGCGAGTTTAATCTCTGTCTTTCGCCTGCTCTTTTGCATGTTTGCTACGGTCAGAGAAACCGCGACAGACATCTGTTTGAATGGAACGATTGTGAGGCTCTTGAGCTCGAGCCCGCGGTAGCGAGCCTTACGCTCGATTCGGTCCGGTTGCCAAACGAACTCAACCATCTCCTTGGTCGCCGCGAAATACTCACCGTCAACGTAGAGGACAGCTGTTAACAATTCGCCACCAGAGCCCAGCGCCGCAGTATTCATCTCGCCTTGAGCAAATGGTGGAAACGCGATGCTCCGCAGTCCGGTCACATCCATCGCTGCTTGCGCGCAACCCCACTGGTTGGTCAGACCTGGCGGATTAAACAGATCTCCAAAACGGTGCGGCATTGTCACGCTACGCATTGAATCTACGGTGGGGATCTCTGCAGGGGCTTCAGCCTTGACTGCGACTTGAGTGCGCTGGGATTCACTACCGTAATCGGTACCCGATGTGAACTCCGGTAGGATTGCCGGCAAGACAAGCCCAGCCGTCGCGGTCTTGAGAAAGTCTCTACGCTTCTGGACGCTCATTCTTTATTCAAATCTCTATTCGCAGGGTAACTGTTTCGTACGGTTTTAGTTTGATGGTCAGCGGCGCGAGCATCGATACGTTTTCGAGCACACGATCCTCAGTGAGATTTAGCAAATCGGCTGCGTTCACTTTCACTGGAGTCGCAACTTGCACCGTTGTGGGAAGACCGGTGAACTCTTGCAGTCGGACAACGAAGACTCGAGTCGGTCTCGGGTTCAACGGATTCGCGCTTACTTCACCGTGCACAGTTGTATCAGCAAGCTGCTTCACGGTAACGATCTCGACGTTCGGTTGATTGACCCCAAAGTAGCTCCGCTCTAAGGCGGCGGGTGGAACCGTGACGTACGTCGCGCGTAATGGCACGTTGAACGCGGATCCCAGTCGCCATGCCGCCACGTCGTCAAATTTTCCCATTGTTCCATCGAGCGCGTAATCAAATCGGTAACGCTGCCCTAAACCGGGCTCGACCGTCATTAGATTTGTCACGCCGAGATCATGCGTATCAGCCTGATTCCCGCGACGAAAGGCGCGGGAGTAAAGTGTCGCTTCTTTCAGCGGCCACTTGCCTGTGAACATTGCGGGGAATTCAGAAGGCGCACCCTTAGCGGAAGGTCGTGCTTTGACGTAACTCGGGAACAGAAAGTGAAATGCCTGACGGTGCGCGAGCATAACTGAAGCGCTGCCGTCGCTCATGCCAATCACATGTTGCGTGGTTACTGAGTCGCGTCTCGCGCCGGGCAAGTAGTCATCCGGTAATCTGTCGAACCACTTTTGTCCTCCACGCAAGACCTTCAGGTCTTGCGTACCCAACGCAAATGGGAACGCGAAATAATAGGAATCGTCCCAACTCTTACCTCCGGCAAAAGGCAACTTGGCGCTGTCGATCTCGTTGTGAATCTCCACACGATCGAGATCGTCGTGAATCGTGAAGGTCGTAAGCGGAAAGGCTGATCGGTCTCTGGTGATTGTCACGCGTGTCATGCGCAGACCCCGCTTGACTTTGACTACTGGCGAAACGGGAAACGCAATTACAGAAGGTTCCTGTCCCTCCACTCGAAGCAGTTGGTTGAATGCCAACTCCCCTTTGTTGTTTACAATTTCCTGCTTGCTATTAATCGCTATGATGCTTTGAACCGTGCCGTCTGGACCAAGACGCAAGCGAAAGTTCCTATTCTCCACCTGATTGGTGGGTGGTACATCGCGCAAGGTCGAAATCATCTGCCCCGGTGCCGTCTCGACGTCGAACATAGCATAGCCAACAGATGGAAGATCATGGGCCACGAAAACCGCCCGTTCCTGTTCATCGATATCGAACGGGATAACCTGGCGGTTACCGGCTTTGCGAATTGAAACAATCTTCAGCCCGCTTGCGGGAGCGGCGATTGTGACGAGGTCATCACGTTTCCACGAAAGCGCGTTGTATACGAGCAATGGCCAAACATTCGTCGTCGTCAACGACTTCGGAGACTCGTCACTCGACGGCTGCGCCAGCACCTGCATTCCCTGATCGAGAAGAAAATCAGTCTCCTTTTCCGCTTGTTGCATGTAGCTGACGTATTCCCGATTCTGCTCCTCGAGTTTGGCTCGATCATTGAGCTGAGGCCACCCTGTATTCCCTGCTCCGCTATGCTCGTCATAGGTAAACATCAGATCGTAAAGCGTCGCGGTGTTCCCAGCTGGGAATGGAATTCCGCGGGTTGCAGAGATGGCGCTCCACAGTGTTTCAGCTGCCGGCGTATGATCATGGACGTAACGAGCGAGCGCGCTGATCTGCGGCGACATGGTCTTAGCTTCAGACCAGAGTCCGGACCACTCTCCACGGAAAGTCGGAATCTGAGCGGCGTATTTCCCTTCCATGTAATGAAAAAACTCAGGCGGCGTAGCGATCTTTAGCTTAGGTACGTCGTGGTGACTGTTCCAGAGTTTCACCGCGCGTTCAAGGTTCGCGACGTTTGTAGGCTCCACGAAGTCATGGGCGTAAATAGCCATCACCGCATCGTACTGATAACCGGCTTCGCCATATCGCTTCTGCAACGCTACGACACCTTCCTCCATGATCTGAAGGTCAGTTTTCTTACCCGCATTGGGATTAAACATTTCGTATGGCGTCTTACCCGTATAAGGATCGAGCGAGTAGGGATCGAGGTAGAAGTCTGTCAGTGCTTCGGGATAGCCGCCGCGCTGACTCTGACTCACCCAGGTCAGCACTCGACTGCCGTCGGGCGACTCCCAATAGAAAGGAACCTTTCCAGGAGCCAGGGAGGTTGCCGTGTTGATAAAGATGTTGGCTCCGACAACCAGGTAACGCATGTCGCTGCGAGCCAGGACTGATGGCACAGTAAACGGATGACCGGGCACATCGTCCATCATCGCCATCTGCGTTTCTACGCCGTATGTTCGCTTAAGCTTCGCGTAGTCGTAACACAGACGGTTCAGCTCTTCTTCCCCCATAAAGTCGGTGTGCATGCTGCCCCACGCCGACGACAGAGCGATGTGTCCACTTTTTATAAGATTGACGAGGCGCGCAATCTTCGCTTCGTCCTTAGGCAATACGGAGGTTGAGACCTTGGCGCGCTTTAACCACTCATTTACCTGCCAGACGCTCTCAATCGTCCAACGGAAATCCGGATCACTTTCCGCAACGCGGATTACCTCGTCAATGTGACGTGCAGCGCGTTCGCGTATGGCATCGGGCGGATCGACAAAACCAAAATCGTAATGGCTCGTGGGTACAATGTAGACAGTCTTGATCGTGCTTTGATTAGCTCGCGCGGGCTGGACCTGAGCGCGCGTGATGATTGGGAAAGTGCCATAGAAAATCGCGCAGGCGACCGCGATGACGAGGCCGACCTGCGCGGCACTCAGTTTACTGCGATGACGGCAACGCACTCTGAAAGCCAAAACTTTTTCTCCTCGCTCTCAGAAGATGTATCGCGCCGAAAGTTGAATTTGACGCGGGCCACCGAAACCGAGCAATCCCCCAAGTTGATTCCCGACCGTCGAGATACTCTGACCGAAGAATGCCGTTGGCTGCAGCGAGTTATTATCGCCCTGCTTTAAACCCCCGGACGGATCAGCAAAATTAGCCTTGTTAAAAAGATTGAAGATCTCCACACGAAACTGGAGCGCAGTACTCTCACTCAGCTTTGTATTCTTGAAGACGGAAAAATCTACCTGGGCAAAACCTGGCCCGCGCAGAATGTTGCGCCCCGCATTACCGAAGACTCCGGTGCCTGGGTCTGAAAACGCTGCGACATTAAATTGGCATTGAGGAATGTTGAAATTCGGGCACCGGGTGTCCACTCCCGGAACCAGATCAGGACGGAAAGAAAAGCCGCCGAAAACGCCGCCCGTTCTGGTCACGTTTACGGGAAGGCCGCTCCTAATCTGCGTGATCGTATTGAGCTGCCAACCATCCACCAGCCAACGCGGGCCACTATCAAACCAATCGCGAAGCGGTAAATCATAGCCGGCATCGAAAGTGAAGTTATGCCGAACGTCCTGATCGCTGCTTGCACGTTCCGCTTGAGCGTTATTTTCATCCTGGTAATCCTTAAAGAATCCGACAACGTCATCGATGGCGTGAGACCAGGTGTAGTTGGCATTGAACCGCAGACCCTTAACAAGATTTCTCTTAAAGGTCACCTGAAGCGCATTGTAGTTTGACTGCGGATAACCGCCGACTACGAAGATGTCACCGAAGTTTGCAGAAAGCGGCCGAACCCCTGTTACCGGATCTTTGCGATTCACATTTCGTGGCGAAACGACGCCGTTTGTTAGCAGGTGCGTCACGTGATTTCCGACATACCCAACCTGCAACGTGCCGAAGCCCAGGTCATGCTGAACGTTCAGCGACCAATGCTGCGCCATTGCCGTTTGCAGATCTCTTTCGATATGAAAAGCATTTGGGACCGCACATGAATACGACGCCGGATCGACCGGAAACTGCGGGAAAATTCCACAAACGAACAATGCAGTAAGTATATCGAACGATAACGTCGGGAAAGTGTTTGCCTGCGGTGAGCCGAAGCTGGCGGGCAAATCACGATCGTAGAAAATTCCGTAACCACCGCGAAGCACAGTTTTCTGATTGCCGAATACGTCGAACGCAAAACCTAAGCGTGGGCCGAAGTTATTCTTATCAACGTCATAGAGCTTCTGCCCCTGCGGTGTGAACGTCAACGTGGTAAGGTCGAAGTTCTGCAAGCGCCCTTCTTTTTCACGACTAACGGTACTCACGTCGTAACGCAGTCCCAAATTCAAGGTCAGACGTGGACGGGCCTTCCAATCGTCCTGGATAAAGAGGGAGAAATTCTCATTTGCATAATCGAGCAGCGGATTACCGCCCTTGGAAAAGATAAATGGAACGTTATCCCTGAAATCATTCAGCGAACCGAAGTTAAGTGTTTCCTGAGTTGTCGACTCAGCCGAACGGCGATTGAGGCGAATGTCAGTACCGAACCTGAGTGAGTGATTCCCCCGGACAGTACTCAGAGTGTCAAGAAATTGATAAACGGTGCCGGTGCGAAACTGTGCAAACTGCGCTGGCCCCGGCCCGGCGAGAGACTGGTCAACGAACAATGCCAGATCGATTCTCGGCAGAGTCGATGGTCCGGCACCGACATCCGTCACGTTGCGATTAATGCCAAATGCAAATTCATTGATCGTCGTATTCGAGAATGTGAAGTTGTGCGAGGCTTTGAACAACTGGACGCGTAATGTTCCGTCAGCGCTCTGATCGGTTCCTACGCCATACGGTGTCGTTGTTTTCGAATCATTGATGTTATATCTGACCGAGAACTGGCTTCGTTGCGATTGCAGCCAGTCGACCTTTACGGAACCCGTATCCTCGCGCAGATCACCATCCTTTTGGATTGAAAATATTCCGACGTTAGGATCAGGGGTATTACTCCCAGCTGGAAAAAATGGGGAAGTCGGAAGTGGAATTGTAGTCACGGTTGTACGTATACGAGGCTCCATTGCATCGCGAAAAGCCTGGGTATAAGTCAATGCTGTGAATGTTTGTCCTCTGGTCTGCCGGACACCTTCGTAATTCGTAAAGAAGAACAATTTATCCCGGATGAGACGCCCGCTAACGTTTCCTCCGAACTGATTCAACCTGAATTTTTGCTTCCCGGCAAAAAAGTCTCGCGCGTCGAGCGCTTCGTTGCGGAAATAATCGAAGACGCTACCGTGAAAATCGTTTGTTCCCGATTTTGTGATCGGGTCGATAACTGCACCGATCGCATCGCCATATTGCGCTGAGTAGTTTTGTTCGACAACATGGACTTCCTGGATGCTGTCCATACTGACGCGATTAACACGACTTTCCAGCACATTGGGATCCTAAGCTTAGAATTCCACGTGGACAAGTTGTCG